>JGI20128J18817_1000067_pt1 | contig 31564 bp, 30 predicted proteins | sample JossMetagenome_FD_18817 | JGI IMG/M metagenome (IMG submission 18817)
TGAACATTAACATGAACATCAGGTTTACTGCCCATTAGTTTAACAAGCCTATTCAAACCCCTTATAAATCCTTCCATGCGCAGAAACCATTAGCGCAGCCACGCTGCGAATGCGATTGATTGAAGGAGTATTTTAATTCTTAGTTGCTGGGTTGAGGCTCATAGCCTATTTTACATCAACTTCCCTAGGGCTGACAGCGAGCTAAATAATCATGGGACCCCCATGAAGGATATTGAGGAAACCAGAGAGTAAACCCAGTTACACCTTAACTCCCCATCCATAAGGTTAAGGATCCATTAGTAGAGGGAGAAAAACTTAAAAAATAATGTAGCCACCATTGTTAATGAGGGCCCGTAGCTTAGCCTGGTAAAAGCGCCCGGCTGATAACCGGGAGAACGTGGGTTCAAATCCCACCGGGCCCACTAATCTATACATAGTGTTTATGACATTGATTTTCTTAAGCGTAACCGGGTTTACGTAATGGTACATCTACCTAGCAATCCAGTAGGAGACACGGCAGGTGGCTAAAATAAAATGGTAGTGTTAGTAGGTTCGACTTTACGAAATTGAAGTAGATTTTTATTGTTTTTCCTTAGTAATGTTTTTAAGTTTATGTTCTTTGCCCGTGTTATGGTTCTTGAGTTTCTGCGTTTGGCCGTGGTTCATGATGATTGGTCTAGGTTCACGGAGAGTATTGACGCCTTTGTTGATGTAGCTTCCTCAATACCCATTGCTGGTACTGGTGTTAAGAGGTCTATCCTTGTTGTTTCATCGCCTAGGCTTGTTGAGGTTAAGCGTTTAATGGGTTTGGTTAGGGGGTTTAGGGGTGTTAAGTCCGTTGGGTTGGTTAGTAGGTATGCTGCTAGGAATAATGTGGTTGCCGTTTTAAGCACGGTTAGGTTGTTTAGAGGTGGTGTTCTTAATGCTGTCCTTAATCATGGTTCATACTACTATAGGGAGTTTATTCAAGGTGGTTTAGAGTACTGGTTCGTGGTGACTGGTGATGCAGGTGGCCTTATCAGTGAGTTGAGGGAGCATGCTGACGTTAAGGTTATTGAACATGTTGATGCCCTAGATGCCGCTAGGCGTATTGGTAAGGTGAGTTTGACGAGGAGGGAGTCGGATGTGCTTAAGGCTGCATACGATGCAGGCTACTTTAATTGGCCTAGGGATTATGGTGTCAACTTTATTGCAGGTAGGCTGGGTGTTAGTAAGACAACGTTGATGCAGGAGTTGAGGAGTGTTATTAGGAAGCTTGCTGAGAGGGAGCTTAACAGGTGGGATTACCTAGTTTAATCATCCAATACCTACCATGGTTAAACTTTATGTTTAAATAATACCATTGGGCCAGGGTTTTTGGTGGTTTGGGTGGTTTGCCCCCAGTGCATATTTAGGTTGAGGAGGTTTGTTGGGGTTGTTCAAGATCCGCCAAGTTTTGAGCCTGGCTCCTGGAGGGGTGCCGGTGACTTGCTTATTGACCCTGTTAACCGTGAGTATTGGTTGACTAGTAGGCCTAGGGTTGCTGGGCCTAGGGGTACTGGTGTTGAGGTTTGGTACTCAAACAACGGTGAGCAGTATACCCTCGTCAGCTTCCTGCCTAAGGAGGAGGTTGCTAAGATGGCTGGTACTAACGTGCTTAGNATTGAGAATAATCAATTAATCCAAGACCCATTAACCGGTAAATACCACCTATACATGTCACTTGACGTTGGTGGTAGGTGGGAGACTTTCCTAGTCACCTCAGATGACCCACGTGGACCATGGAGCCCAGTGGGCTTCGTCATTAGGACTGACCGTGATTACGATAGTGCTGAGGCTAGGGACTGCACGATAAACGTCATTGACGGTAGGTACATTGCACTATGCAAGGCCGTTAGGCAGGGTGACCACCCCCATGCGTACACTGAGCTATTAACCAGTAAGGATGGTGTGAATTGGGTTAAGTTAGGCCTACCGACGATTGATGGTAAGCCTCAGAGGCCTATGCCGGATGCATTCCTACTAAACGGAGACATAGTACCATCCGCATATGGGCCAATGTTCATAGGCACCGTGACTACCTTCGCCCATAATGCCCATATCACCAAGTATTTTGGGGCTTATGTGATTGACTTGAAGGGTGTTAACCTTGAGGAGGTTTTCATGGCTGAGTGGAAGCCCGGCTCAATGTACGAACACCCAGAATACCCAATACACACGTACTGCAACGTGGTAAAGGACCCATTCACCAACGAGTGGAGGATACTGATAGAGGCAATAGACCCAAGATACACAAAGGAGATTGGAGTCAACACGGAGGTCGACAGAGTACTACAATACAAAGCCAAGGTAACGGAGTAAGTTAACAAGTTTAATGAGTAATGTGGAGAGTTAACTTAAACAATCAACCTATTAATACATAAAAGACGTTAATGTTGATGGATAAGCCAATAGGCATAATACACGGTGTTGATGGTGTTAGGAGGATAAGGTTTAGGGTTTTTGATGATGCATCGGTTTGGATTGGGCAATACGTAGTCACCAGTGAGGGTTACCTATGCAGGGTCTCCAGGGTTGAGAGGAGGAATTACCTAACTGATGACAGGATACTTGCGGAGATGAACAGTTTCGATAGGGTTGAGAGGCTTAAGAAGTATGGGTTCAGCCTGGAGTTAACCTCAACAATAACCCTAGCAGAGGCGTTAGTGATAGGGGTTGTTGATGGGGTGGGGATTAGGCAACCCATGGCCCCACCACACCTATACACTTATGTTAATGAAGCCTCAAGCGAATTGATAAGTGGGTTAACTGCAATAAACGGTGTATCGATAACTATAGGTGAGGTTAAGGGTAGCAGCATACCAGCCAAGCTGGATGCGGAGAGGCTCACTACTCATCACTGCGCCATACTCGCCTCAACGGGTTCAGGTAAGTCGTGGCTGGCTGGTGTTATTGCCGAGGAGTTGGCCTTAACCGTTAAGATGCCCATCATAATAATAGACCCGCATGGGGAGTACTCCAGTATGCAGTACCCAGCCGTTGATGATCCATCGGCGGAGGAGTTGAGTGAAATGGTTAACATCTATGTGCCTGGTAGGGTTGATACAAGTGAGATAGATAAGTACTACGCCAGTAGGTTCGGTAAGCCGAGGAGGTACGTTAGGGTTGGGGTTAACCCAAGGAACATGCCACTTAGCATACTGGTTAAGCTGCTTAAACACTACTATGGTTTAACCGAGACCCAGAGGAGGCTTCTCGAGGAGGGTTGGCCCTATGACCCATCCTTAGATGCACCATTGACAACAATAGATGAGTTGATTAGTGAGGTCGTTGAGAGGAGCCGTGGCTCGGCGCCTAAGGGTTACGCCGGTGAGTCATCAATATCCTCCCTGGTTTCAAGGCTTAGGGCATTCCTTGAGAACAGGCCATTCTTCATCACCATGTATGGGGAGCACTACGGGGATGAACCAATAAGGCTCCTTGACGTTGAGGGTATGCTCAATAAGCCGGGGATAAACGTAATCGACCTATCAACCCTCGACCTAATGGATCAGCAGGCATTGGTAGCGTTAATGCTTGACATGGTTTTCAACATGGCTAAGAGGAGGCGGATAATGCCGACGTTCATTATAATAGAGGAGGCCCACAACTTCTCACCATCAAAGACACCCTCCATAAGCAAGTCACCAATACTTAGAATAGCTAGGGAGGGTAGGAAGTTTGGGCTTGGTTTATGCATAGTCTCCCAAAGACCATCCAGGATAGACCCAGACGTCCTCAGTCAATGCATGACTCAAATATTTAAGAGGATGATTAACCCACTTGACCTCAAGTACGTAGCCTCAGTGGCGGAGAACATTTCAGGGGATGAATTATCCACGTTGAAATCCCTCAACCCTGATGAGGCCTACGTCACCGGTATGGCCACCCCAATACCACTTCTAGTTAAGGTTAAAGGTAGGCTAACAAATCACGGTGGCGTAACCAGGTGGTTAGGCAGGTTGGTTGATTCACGGCCTTAATGGCCCTCATAACTACAAGACTTCTTTAACGACTTGAGAAGCATTAGACGTAATTCCATGGTTGACATTCAACTAATGCGTAGGATAAGGTTATGGTTAGCTATGCGATGGCGGTGGCTTACGCATTCAATTGAAGGTTTAATGAATTATCTATGGAGATAGAGAATATTATTTAGAGTGCCTGAATCCTCTCGTACATTAACCTGAAGCTCCTACCCCTTGGTCTCTCCCTGCTCATTAATGTAACCCAGGCATTAACCAATGCCCTGTATTCGAAGCTTGAGTAGAGGCCGTCTGGGTAGTTGCTGAGCAGTGGGAATCCCGTGGATCTGAGGAAGTTGTAGAGTTCCTCAAGTTCACTGGGCTTAATAACCCTCCTACCAAAGTTAACCCTCCTGCCTGTTACATGCCTCTCTCCACCGCCAGGTAAAATAACCTTACCGTAAGCCGCCTTCACCCTCCACGTCGATGAGTCCGTTGAGTGGACGCCAAGTAGTTCAAGGGTTGGCGTTATCGACGGGCTACCTAACCCAAGCACGTGAACCATCCCGTTAAATTCACTAATAACCTTAGCTATGAAGAGTAGCGCCCTCCACCTACTGTTCCTAGGTACATTCCTAGTCACCAGTATATACGGTACAAGCCCACCTATAGCCAATTCCCTGGGGTTAAAGTCGATGATCTTCCTCATAACTCTGAAGACCAGTTCTTCATTCCTGTAGTAGTGTATGACGGGGGTTACCTCGATATCCTCACCCTCAAGCAATCTACTTAACCTAGCGTAGGCTTCAATGGTTTTTAGGAATTTCTTAAACGCAGTCTCATCATCATCGGTAGGTAGTGGTGGATAGTCTAGTGATAGGTACCTTGACGCGTCCCAAAACCGCAGGTAAACACCGGCAACATCATCAACGCCGATTTCAACACCCCTACTTAGGAATTGGTAACCACCTGAATCAACCCACACCTCACCACTATGCTGCAGTAGAGTGTGCAGTGGTGAGTCCCCTGGGGCCTTAACCTTAAGTAGCTCAAAGGCGCTCACCATGGCTGGCACGTTTATTGCACCAATGAAGCTGATCCACGGCTTCGGCACAGCCCTAGGTGGCGTACCCAGCAGAACCTTCACGGGTGACGTAAAACACAGCGCCTTAAAGTTTCACCGTCTCTCCGGAGGCGGTGGAGGTGTTAAACCTCCACCGCCTCCTTCTCGGCGGTCGCCCTGGGCCCCCTCACCGCAGTGGCTCCCCAACGGTCGCCCGCGGCTCCCAGCCTCTGCGGATCTCGGAAACCCAGAGTAACCGGTTAAGGATGTTGGAAATGGGTTAATAAACCCATCGCTTCATCACCAATGGTAACAAACCCTACGAATAATCATGAAAACCGAAACTACCCCCTTATATGCTCATTAGTTAAATTAACTTTAAATGCTATGATGATTACTCCGCAGTAATACGCCGCATAGCCGCTTAGCCTTATCAAGGTCCTCGGGTGTGTCGACATCCATGACCAGCGGTGTATCGTACTTAACATCACTCCAGTCCCCCATTGACCCGTTGAATAATGTAACCCCAACGTAGCCAAATGGTCCAATCATGTTAACCACAGGCTTACCAACACCTATGCCTCTCCTCACGAAGTCGATTATCAAGTCTGGGGTTATGAGGGGTGTGTCCACTGGCATGGTTAGTAGTGGCCTTGGTGTAAGTAGCCTTAGGGCAAAGGAGAGGTCCTCCACGTAACCCACGCCACTGCTGATGTATACGTCGTGGTGGTAAAGTTCCCTCACCAGGCTTAGTGTAGTGCTGCTTCGCCTTGAAACTGAAACCACCACCCTATCCACCCCAGCATTGGTGAGGTTGTCCAAAACCCACGCTATCATGGGTTTGCCGCATAGCTTCACAGAACCCTTATCAACACTACCCAGCCTACTACCCCTACCACCAGACATCACTAGTGCTGTGATTCTCACTGGTGCTGCTTAGGAATAAAACTTATAAACAAGATGGGATGGGCGAGGCATCGTGTCGTCCGTGGCTGTTTACGTCGTTAGGAGAATTATAAACATGGTCATTACGTTGCTGTTCCTAATAGCAATAGTATTCACGCTCATACACCTACTGGCACCGTCACCATATGCGCTGGCTAGGATATGGGTTGGGGCCAGGGCTACCCCACAGGCGTTGCAGGCGGTGATAAAGGCCTATGGTTTAGATAAACCTCTATATGTACAGTTCATTAACTACATCGTCGATGTTTTCACAGGTAACTTCGGCATAGATACAATGTTCAAGAAGCCGGTCCTAGCCGTGATAAAGGTGTACCTACCTTACACGCTTCAACTGGTCCTAACTGGGACAATAATAGCATTGATAATAGGCGTCTTCACAGGTGCCATTGCTGGTGCCAAGAAGGACACAGCCACAGACTACACCATAAGGATAATATACCTTGTGACTTGGTCAATGCCCCCATTCCTAGTGGCGATTCTACTACAGTTGCTAATAGCCTATGACCTTGGCCTATTACCCGCAACAGGTGTTGTTAACCCCATATATACCCCACCAAAGCCAATAACAGGGTGGCCGCTGCTTGATGCAGCCCTTGAGCATGACTGGCCTTACTTCACGTCAATGCTTAGGCACCTAATACTACCAGCCACGTCACTGGCTCTTGTATCCTTCGGCTTAATCACCAGGTTGATGAGGAACACCATGATTGATGTTATGAATAGGGATTACATTAGGACCGCCGTGATGAAGGGCTTACCAAACAGAAGTGTCATATATAAGCATGCGATGAGGAATGCACTCATACCAATAATAACAATAGCTGTCCTAGCCTTCGCCACCTCAATAGCAGGTGCCGTTGTTATTGAGGACATCTTCCAGTACCACGGCATGGGTTGGTTCACCACCCAAGCCCTATTTAACCTAGATTACCCAACAATACTGGGCTTCACGTTCATAGTTGGGATATCCATAATGGTGGCTAACCTAGTCGCCGATTTGCTTTACGCGGTGGTGGATCCGAGAATAAGGTTGGAGTGAGGTGGTAGCCGTGTCGATTGCCGTTCTTGAAAACCCAAGATTAACCCTGAAGGTTCTTCTTAGGAACCCAGCATCAGCCTTCGGGTTAATAATAATAACGCTATTCATTGTGTGGTCCATAATAGAGGGCTCACTTCAGGTAGTTGGGACATTGACAAGACACCCAAGTCTGGGGTGGGTTCTACTGCCATATAACCCACTCGCAGTGAACCTTATGGCTAGTAATGAACCACCCTCAATACATCACCTCCTCGGGACCAATGCTGAGGGTCAAGATATATTAAGTAGGATACTTTATGCGGCGCCGATAGATGCATCTGTGAGCATAGTCACGGTATTCTCAGCAATAGCCATAGGTGGGGTGCTTGGTATGATTGCCGGTTACTACGGTGGGTGGATCGACGAAGTGATAGGTAGGGTAACCGATGCGTTCTTGTCCATACCAGGGTTAATACTGCTGTTAGCCCTAACCATACTCATAGGTTCAGGGTACTTCCAATCAATGATAGCCTTGATAATTGTCTGGTGGCCTATATACGCCAGGTTATCCAGGGCTCAAACCCTTGAGATAAAGAGCAGGTACTTCATAGACTCAGCTAGGTTATCGGGCCTAGGCGACTTCTTAATACTAATTAAGCACGTGTTCCCCAACATGATTGATCCAGTTTTAGCCTATGCAACATTAGACTTCGGTAACGTCATATTAACCTACGCCACCCTGGGCTTCCTGGGCATAGGCATTAAGCCACCTACACCCGAGTGGGGGGAGATGGTTAGCGCTGGATTAGAGGAATTGCCGGGCTACTGGTGGACCGCGATATTCCCAGGACTGGTAATAACCATAGTGGCGTTGAGCTTCGCTCTAGTCGGCGACGGCCTACAGGACATACTAGTGGGCAGAATCAACTACTAATTAACTACTAGTAGAGTTTGGTTTTAACCTAGATTAAGGCCTCAAGGAGTAGGTAGACGCCGATGGCTATCATGGCGGCACCAGCCGCCTTCTCGATTAAGGTGCCGATGGATGCGATTCTACTGATACTCCTCCTACCCCAACTGGCCACGGTGAATACTACCGACGCCATTGTTATGAAGCCCAGCGAGAATGCCGCTGTTGTTAAAACACCTGTCAATACGTTGTGCGTTAATTGAGATGCTAATATTGAGCCCAACGCCACTCCGGCAAAGATGGGGCCTATGCACGGTAACCACAACCCAGTTAGCACAAGGCCCATTAGCAAGTCCGCTAATGCACCACCTGGCTTAAGCCTACTACCCAGGTTCTGAACCCTTGAGGTTAACGTGATGAAGCCCCTGTATAATGGAGGTACCAGGAAGACGAGTCCCATGAACATTAACACTACTGATGAGGCTAGGTAGAGGATTGACCTGGTAATGCCACTAAGCCCCACTAGGCTGAGCAGTGAACCCAGGGCTGTGTAGAATACTAGGAATCCGCCGAATAGGGCAATTGGGTTAACCCTCCTATTAATGACCATTAAGGCTATCGATACCAATGCGGGTAGGGCGCATGGCATTATTGCTGAACCCAGACCAGCCAGATATGATAATGTTAACGCCGTAAAGCTGCCTAGGGGCGATGATGATGGGTGTGGGGGTATTTGAGCAGCAGTGTTGGTGTTGACTAGGTTCAGTATATCCATGAATACTTGAGGCGGGTAGGCACCTATTATCACCTCCTTAACCACCAACTCACCGTCATAGTCATACGCAACCAGTAGTGTTGGCGTTGCTTGAACCGAAAACGAAACCACTTGCGTCGTATTTGGTTTATAGGCCCTAACACTCACCTCGTTCCCAATGGGCATAACCACGTAAACTGTACCGTTAATAACCAGGTTAATACTGGTTAACGGTAAGGCTGACTGGTAATCCAAATCCACGTAGACTGGTATGAAGTGGGATTGAACGTAGTTAGCTATGGTTACATTGCTNAGTACGNTTGATTTAAGGTAGTTGCAGGCTATGCACTGCGAGTCGGCGTAAATCACAAGGAGATACTTACCACTGCTAGTCATTAACAAATCCTCAAATGAGCTGGGATTGGTGACTAAGTAGGCGTTGACATTGCCGAACTTAATTATTGATAATGAGTAGGCCAGGATTGAGACTCCTATTAAAAATGCGATAAGGGTCAGTAAGGCTATGCGAGTCTTCATGAACTTAATTGAACTAGTTAGGTATTTAAAAGGATTTTTCCTAATCAACCTGAGAAGCTCATGGATGGTAAGATGGCTATTGATGTTGTTTGGGCTAGGGGGCACGTTAATGTGATGGCAACCCACAGAAACACCCTTGAGATTACTAGGGATGATTATGTGACTAAGAGGGGGGATTGCATAGTAGCCTGCTGTGCCGATAAGGCAGCCCTCGACTTGAACACGCCCCTTAGGGAGGTGATAACAGGTGGCTGTTCATTAGTGGTAATGATTATCGTAGTTGGTTCGGAGATGGATATTGTGGTCGGTTTGGGTTTAAGGGGGCTTAGGCTGAGGGATGGTAGGAGGATCATAGTTAGGAGAAGCGCCTACATTGATGATGCCACGGTTATGGTCCTGGCCAATAAGGCCGCTAAGGATTTAAAAAAGGATCTTATTAATAAAGCTAAGGACGGTGAACCAGTGGCGGTGGTCATAATTGGATCAGAGCTTAAGCAGGATTAACAGGTTGAAGTCGCTACTATACAGGAAGTTAATACACCTACTACTCTCACTATTGTTAATAGTCCCATTGTTCACGGGGTTAAGCAGCATTGATACCCAGCTATACTACACCGTAATATTGATTGGGGTATCGCTGCTATACATATACCAGGTTAAGAAGCCCCTAATATCAGTGGTGATTAGGGATGCGCTTGANGATGCCAGACACAACGTTAGGGCTAACATACTGAAGATGACTGAGGCGCTTAACGCAACTATAGTCAAGGAGCTGTTGGTCTCCATGGACAGACTTGAGTACATGTTCAGCGAGCTCGTTAGAAGTATTGAGAGGGATTATGAGAGGAAGTGGGGTTACCTGGGCGTGTTAATGGGTGTTGTTGGGGTTTACGCATCGTTCATAATCACCAATGGCTACGCCTACTATGGGGTATTAGCGTTGATATTCTACGATACATCAAGTGCCTTGTTCGGAACCCTCATAGGGAGAGTTAGGATGCCGTACAGCAATACTACAATAGAGGGTATCTTAATGGGTACCTTAGTCTTCTCGCTGGTGTTAGCCGCCTTAATAGGCATCAGCTACCTACCAATACTATACCTCACCGGTATAGCCCTTGGGGTTGCTGAATCATATAGCGGGGAGGATAATTTAACAATACCAATTGTGGCATCCCTAATGGCATACCTATTCAAGCTACCTAGGATTGTTTAACGTAATCCGGCATTCACTATAACGCTTGCTTAAAATAGGTCATTAATTTCGCTAATCCACTTGGCGGCGTCCTTGGCGTAATACGTTATTACTATGTTAGCCCCAGCCCTCCTAATCGCTATTAGGGATTCGAGCACGGCCATTTTCTCATTAAGCCAGCCATTCAATGAGGCTGCCTTAATCATGGCGTACTCCCCACTAACCTGATACGCGGCTAAGGGTACCTCAGGGAAGCTCTGTCTAACAAGCCTAATAACGTCTAGGTAAGGCATGGCGGGCTTAACCATGACTATGTCAGCCCCCTCCTCAAGGTCCATGGCAACCTCCTTCAATGCTTCATAAGCGTTCCTAGGATCCATTTGATAACTACGCCTATCACCAAACCTAGGCGCACTATCAGCAGCCTCCCTAAATGGACCATAGAACGTGCTGGCGTATTTTGAGCTGTAGCTCATTATAATGACGTCGGTGAAGCCGTTTTCATCTAGCGCTGCCCTTATGGCCTTAACCTGACCATCCATCATACCTGAGGGTGCCACAACATCAACACCAGCCTCGGCGTAGTTAACAGCCACCTTGGCATAGAGGTCAATTGTGGCATCGTTGTTAACCACGAACCTGGGCTGCTTAGCCTCCTGTAGGGTGGCTGGTGGATCCTCATACTCAACCACCCCACAGTGTCCATGGTCCGTGTAGTCGCATAGGCATACATCAGCCATGAGAAGTATTGAATCACCGAAGGTATCCCTAAGCATCTTCACGGCCCTTGGAACCGGCCCATTCCTATCATAGGCCAGGGAGCCCTTCGGATCCTTACGCTTAGTTACACCGAAGAGCAGGAACGATCTAACACCAGCATCAACAGCCTCATCAACAGCCTTAATCAACTCATCACCAACAGGGTACCTGTACTGCCCCGGCATTGAATTTATTGGTTCAACAGAACCCTCATCCTTAATGAATATAGGCCAGACGAGGCTACTGGGCATTAGAGTAGTCTCGGAAACCAGATTCCTAATCAACCTACTACCCCTCAACCTCCTCGGCCTGGTAGTTGGGAACCTGTAGTAGTGCATTAGACGCTATCAATTGGAGGGAAATAAACCCTTCTGATGCGCACAATCCAATGCGGGTAACTTATTAAAGATGTTGCGCATCAAGTTAGTAGCCATGAGGATACTGTCGTGGAACGTTAATGGAATTAGAAGCATATCGAGGAAAGGCACCCTAAGCGTGGTTAACGACTTTGATGTGGTGCTGCTACAGGAGGTTAGGTCAAGTGACCTACCCCTAGATGTACTATCAATGGGGTTTAACATCTATGGCTTGCCGGCAGTCAGGAAGGGCTATAGTGGTGTACTTACCCTGAGTAAAATAAATCCAATCAATGTGATTAGGGGTATTGGGGTGAGGGATTTCGATGATGAGGGTAGGGTCATAACAATCGAACTCGGTGAATTCTACATAATTAATGTATACTTCCCAAGGGCTGGTGATGACCTCAGTAGGCTTCAATTTAAGTTAAACTTCGATGAAGCTATCGAGAAGTTCACCCTGAACCTGGTTTCAAAGAAACCCGTGGTGATGTGCGGCGACTTCAACGCCGTGTATGATAGGCGTGACTCAAGCTTCTGGGATGAGGAGCACCCAGGGTTAACACCAAGGGAGAGGCTATGGTTAAGCGGTTTCATTAAAAAGGGCTTCATGGATACCTATAGGTTAATCCACCCACATGACGTTAAATACACCTGGAGGAGTTTCAGAGATAAGGATATGGCCATGAGGATAGATTACTGCTTAGTCTCAGGTGAATTAGCTAGTAGGGTTGCAAATGCGGATATATTAAACGTGGAGGGTTCAGACCATTACCCAATTCTACTTGAATTGCGTTGAATCAGCTGCCTTAGAGTAATGTTTAAAACATTAGACCTAGAGCTAAAGTTAATGCCTATCCAGTATAAGCCACCTGAGGATGGGGAACCGATAGTGATTAGGAATGGCGTATTTGAGAGGGTCCCGAATAAACCAATAATACTATACATACTGGGTGACGGCATAGGCCCTGAAATAGTAAGCGTGGCCATTGAAGTGGCTAATAAGGCCGTTGAACTTGCCTACGGCTCATCCAGACAGATAAAGTGGCTTGAGGTCTATGCCGGTGAGAAGGCGGAGAAGCTAGTGGGTAATAGGCTACCCCAGGAAACCATTGAGGCTCTTCAGAGGTACAGGGTTGTGTTAAAGGGGCCACTTGAGACGCCGGTGGGCGGTGGCTGGAGGTCAATAAACGTGGCCATAAGGCTACTCCTGGATACATACGCCAATGTGAGGCCGGTGAAGTACATTCAGGGAATTGAGTCGCCACTAAAGAACCCTGAGAGGATAGACTGGGTTATAGTTAGGGAGAACACTGATGACCTTTACAGGGGCTTTGAGTGGCAGTGGGATAGCCCTGAGGCCGCTAAGTTGAGGAGGTTCCTTAAGGAGGAGCTTAAGGTTGATGTTGACGAGGACTGTGGCCTAGGTGTCAAGCCCATAAGCCGTTGGAGGACTCAGAGGGTTGCCAGGTTCGCCTTTAGGTTTGCTATAAGCAATAAGAGGAGGTCAGTCACCATCATGCACAAGGGCAATGTCATGAAGTACACTGAGGGTGCGTTCAGGGAGTGGGCTTACGAAGTCGCCTTGAAGGAGTTCAGGGACTACGTAGTGACCGAGGATGAGGTTAACAAGCTGTACGGCGGTAAAGTACCCCAGGGGAAGATACTTGTGAACGATAGGATGGCTGATAACATGTTCGCCCAGTTGGTTACAAGACCTGAGTCTTATGACGTAATACTGGCACCTAACGTCAATGGTGACTACATAAGCGAATTAGCGGCATCATTAATGGGTAACGTGGGTATGATAGGGGCAGCTAACGTTGGTGACACTGCCGTAATGGTTGAGGCGATGCACGGGACAGCCCCTAAGTATGCCGGTAAAAACGTGGCAAACCCAACCAGTGAGATAAGGGCTATTGAACTGCTTCTACGCTTCATGAATTGGACGGAGGCCGCTAACCTACTCGATAAGGCTATTACCGAGGCCATAAGGCAGAGGAAGGTTACTCAGGACATAGCCAGGTATATGGGGATCACCCCACTTGGCACAAGGGAATACGGTAAGGCGCTCATGGAGATAATGGAAACCTTAAAATGAACCATCTTCCAAGTTAAGTTTCTAGGTTAAAACTAAGGTTTAATCTTTAAATCAACATGCGTTTAATTACAAGATGAGGTGGCTGATACTATGTTAATTACCAGTGCGAAATCGGTTACGGCTTCAGGGCAATCAAGTATTAATTTCAAGTCCCAAAGGTAGTAAGAACCAGCAATTGATGCCGGGAACACCAGTACTCATCATTATGTTCTAATCAGCGCTAGGGCCCATGATCACTAAATCTCCTAAGCACCCCTAACCCTCACAGCTTTTAAGGGTACCTCCTGGCTGGTTTTACTACTCATTAGCCTTCTAATCATAAGCAGCCTATAAACCCTACATATTATGTAACTTAAAACGTCTCCAGGGGTTCTGTTGGTGAAGCTCTGCGTGAATATCGGCGATGCACTGAGCCCATTATCCCAAATCTCAATGCACAAGTTGTCACCTTCACTTATCACATGAAGCTCAATAAACATGTTACTGGGCTTAATAATATAACGTGTACCGTTCTTAAAGTTATGCTTCTCAACGTAACCATCCAAGCAACCACCCATTAACTCATCTATGATCTTAGTAGCGCCACTGCTCACGAATCTAAGCATTAAGCATCCATTTATAAGTGTAAGCGCTTCCAAATTAATAAGACCTGCCTTCAGTTAAATTTAACTCACCTTGGCAAAATGGCGACAAGTCTCGCTCTTTTAAGGTGAGGTTTACCTCATCATAAAAATAGTAATTAAACATGCCAAGGCTGAAGCCGATAAGACACCCACCGAGGCGTATTAAAGGAAGGGATGGTTCATGTCTGTGGTTTACATGCATAGCATGGGGGTTAACTATATATAATTATGTAGTAAATGTATTATGCCGGAGGTTCTATATAAGGGTTTGAGTAAGTTTTATAAAAGGTGCCCGGTAAGTCTCCTGTCTAATTAACTATGAGTAAACTTAATGGTTCAAAGCTACTAGGTGACCTGGGAGGTGTGACTTGGCTTGTGTTAATAATACTTGCATTTACATTCATGGCCAGGGCTAGTAATAACATGATTCAAACAACGGTGCCTTTAATGGCTGAGGAGTACTTCAACGCCAGCAACGCTGAGGTTGGTTTACTAGGTAGCGTGATTTCGGCATTCTCATTCATATCTACGGCATTTGTTAACGCTAGGTTAAGCTCCGAGAGGAGGAGGATCATGTTTGAGTTATCGACGGTGCTCTACTTCATAACATTTCTCATATACCCATTCATCAACTACATCGGGTTGTGGATAACCTCAGCCGCCGTCGGTTACCTACTGGGTGTGATAATGCCTAACATAGCCACGGCATCAAGTATAGTGGGTAGGTCCCAGGAGGTTAGGGAGAGGGTTATTGCTCTGTATACATTTGCACTAAGCCTAAGCCTAACCATAGGCCCTGTTATAGAGTCAGTGATACTGCGGTACTTTAGCCTAAGGTATGTCTTCCTGTTCTTCTCAGCATTCTCAGCGGTAATGATACCTCTATCATTCAAGATACCGTTCCCATCGGAAACACACAGCATTAACCATTTGAAGCTGAGTTCAGTTTGGTCAAGGGCAGGTTTTAGGGTTGCAGTCTACAATAACGCAATGTACAGCCTCCCCTTCGCCATGCTGACGGCTTTCGGGGGTATTTACGCAATTAGGTACTTCGGTGTAAGCAACTCTACCGTTTACCTATTGTTTGCGGCTTTCTTCACCACATCCTTCTTAACCAGGCTCTACATGTCAATGAGGTCCATTAGGGATGTTGGCAAGGCATCAATGTCCATGGCTATCTTGACCATTATTGGTGTAATGCTTATTACTACTTCGCCTAACGTATACGCCTACGCCGTAGCCCTGGCCCTACTCGGCATACCCCATGGGTTAACCTACCCTCTATCACTAATAGTGATATCAAGGGACTCTAGGGATGACGAGAGGAACGTATTGAACTCAGCCTTCTCATCAATAATGACCATAATAGGGGTGTTATCACCCATGCTACTTGGCGCCGCAGCTGACCTAATGGGTTTAAGACTAATGACATTTCTCGTCGAAGCCTCCGTGATAGTGTTCACGTGGTTTCTCTATAAGTCAATACGGCAATTAAGGGCTATGCCGCTGAGCATTGAGTTAAGGTGACAACGGTCAAGTCTCGCCCTTTAGGGCAGTGTCGTCCCATTATGTGGGGTATGGAGCGAGACATTTTATAAACCCCAGCCTTGTTATGGTGTTCAATAACCCCGTAATAGACGGGGTAACAATCGAGACCCCCATGGTGAAACCCTGCCCCTCAAGGGCAGGGAGGGGGTCATTTGGCCTGGTCAGGAGCTGGTATGAAGCCTTCAGCCTCTTAAGCGCCTCCCTCATGGTAAATGGTGCTGATTCTGTCTGCTAACTCACTGTAACCCATTTTCCTTAGGAATTCCAAAACCTCGGTTATGCTGGGGCCTGACCTAGCCCCCCTCCTTGTGACTTTAATTGCAGCTGCGGCGTTTGAGAATATTAACCTATCATCCCTATCTAACCCGATTAACTTGGCGAATACGTATGATGCGGCGAATACGTCACCAGCGCCAGTTGTGTCAATGGGTGTTACCCTAAATGCCTCAACTACCTTAACCCCCTCACTGGTGAATGAAGCTGCCCCCCTTGATCCCATCGTCACCACCAGTTCATTGACGTTGACCTTTTCAAGTATCTTGAACCCGGCTGAAATCGGGTCCGTAACACCAGCCAGTCTACTGGCCTCTAGACTATTCATGAACCAGACATCAGCCCACCTCACTATTGGTGCCAATACATCTAAGCCCCTCAACGCCAACCCAGCCCCACCGTCGATCGACGTCGTTATGCCCAATTCCCTGGCCAGTTTAACACCAGCTTCAATTATGTTTAATCTGCTTGTGGCTAGGTGGAGGTGGTTGACATTGCTAAGGGAGTTAGTGTTTATGTCGACTGGTGCTAATCCAAGGTTAGCACCCCTATACTCAATCATCCTCCTACCCTCATCAGGCCCAATCAGGACAACCACGAGGCCACTCCTCTCTGCGCTAATCCTCTTAACCCACGTAATATCAACCCCCGCATCCTTAAGGTCCTCAAGCAGTGCATCACTGATCATATCGGTTCCGGTTGCGCCAATGAACCTTGAGTGGATGCCTAGCTTAGACGCTTGTACAGCGAAATTAGCGGCTGACCCACCACCACCTATGTAAGCCTCATAGGCTTCAACTGCGCTGTCGCTTTCAGGTAATGCCTGAACCCTGAAGTATACGTCCAGGTTAAGGTTGCCAACTGAGGCTACTGTTGGCTTATCCACGCTTTGGCTGGGTTTAGGCTGGGATAAATGCGTTTGCCGCATTTTTATCTAAGAGAAGGGTTTATAAGTCAGTGCTCTAGGGGTTTACTAGGTGATTAGATGTATCTAAATAAATTGGGAGAGGCTGATGTTGAAGATTTAGTTAAGAACGTTGATTTGAAGTATATACTTAGATGCGTGCTGAAGTTATCATCAACAGACGTTTCAATATACCACACACTACTGGGCAATGATGGTAACGATCCATTAACAGTATCCGAGATATCAACCATCGTTAGGAAGTCGAGGAGTACAGTGGAGAAGTCTCTAATGAAGCTTATTCAACTTGGGTTAGTGGGTAGGAGGGCCGTACTGACCAGGAGGGGAGGCTACACGTACGTCTACTACGCACTACCCATTGACCACGTCAAGCAGAGGCTGCTTCAACTAGTGGCTTCGTATTACAACATTGCTAGGGAGCTCATTGAGTCAACGACACCGTTATCGATGGTTAAGTCAATAGAGGAGTCGGGGTTAAGTGGTGAGTGAGCTAAACAGCCCTTAACCTCAAACAACACCCCTTATTCTTGGGTCCACTAACCCATATGTTAAGTCAGCTATGAAGTTACCCACTATTACTGATATTATTATGACTAGGAACGCCCCCACGGTTGTCATGTAGTCTGAGGTGCCTGCAGTTATGTTAATTAAGTACCCTAACCCAGGGATACCAAACATGGACTCTATGAATATGCTGTTACCGAATAATATGCCATATGAGTAGGCCAGTAGCGTTAACTGGGGTAAAATTGAGTTCTTACCCACGTAGGACGTTAATATTCTCCTTTCACGCAGCCCCCTAGCCCGGGCTGTTAGCACGTAATCCTCGGTGAGGGTCATTGAGGCCAGGCTCCTGGTTATGAAGACCCAATTCGGGAACAGTATGATGTAGTACGAGAATATGGGCAGTATTAAATGCTTCATAACATCAAAAATGTAAACTATGTTGAAACCCGGTTTAACACCCATGGAGCTTAAGCCGGCTATGGGTAATACCTTAAGGATGACGCCGAAGACTATTATCAAGGTTAGCGCTATCACGTATGACGGTATTGACTGCGTGAACGCGGCTAGGCCATTTATCACAGAGTCTATTATACCCGACTTGGATGCGCTGACGAGGCCAAGCATGTAACCGGTCATGAAGGCTAAGGTGAGTGATATGACGGCTATTATTATAGTCCATGGCGCCGCCAAGGCAATTATCTCGGCAACAGGCGCCCCATAGGTCCTCGACCAGCCTAAATTACCGTGGAGTACCATGGTTAGGAAGCGCAGGTAACTGTTAACTGGGTCCACCACAGGACCTGCCCCGGGCACGGCGTGAATTATGAAGAATGCTATGGCTAAGGCGAAGATTAGCTCGGCGAATAGCGTTAATGTGGTCTTTATCGTCCAAAGTACTGCACCTATAACCCTCTGGGGCAGTTTCCTTTCAAGCTTAGCTAGAGTGAGGGCAACGTCAGGTAATTTGTATTTAACGTAATCCATCACACCGATGCTTCCCTCATTAACCTGCTCCCTCCCAATAAGCCTATTAACAGCCTCCAGGAGTAGTCTCCTGTATACCTCATCCCTCCTAGCCCTACTAATGACTCTTATCAAATCCTCCTCAGTAGCCATCCTAGGCACATTGCCGATGACGTTAACCACCTCATCAAGGTCCATGAACCTTAAGGCGGCGCATAGGAGCATGTTGTTAACCTCAACCTCACCCCTCAAGGCTGCATCAACATATTCAGGTGAGAAGCCTAAATCCCAGGTATCAATACCCTTATCAACAATGTACTTAAGGATTTTTCGCCTTGAATCAGGGTCCACAGAGTACAAGTCAATTAAGTCGCAATCAACCATTACGCGGAGGTGAAGTCATAAACTATTATTTAAACATAACTCCATCTAAGTGTTAGACAGTAATTTAAAATGTTTAATCGCAAAAATGATTCAAGATACCGAGTCCTTGATGTAAAAGATGAGCGCACACCACATTGAAGGGTATGACTTAGCTACTGCCATGAGATTATATCAATTAAGATTCCTCGGAATCTCAATGGGGCCTCATTTATTTAGGTTATCAATGTTTTTAGTGGCTATGGTGTTTGATGTTTCATGGCCCATTGAGCTTTTATTAATTAAACTGCGGCATGCCCTCAATAATGATCATTTACCGTTAGTGACTGGATAAATTAATCGGGAAGCCACCGGCGGGCATCTAGTTAAGTTATTAACCTAAAACCTAAACTGAAACCCTTATTAACTTTCTAAGGGTTTAACTGGGCGTGCCTAAGGATAAGGATGAGCTTGAGCAGTTTGAGGAGCAAGAGGAAGAGGAGGTTGAGGAGTCCAGTGAGGAGTATATACAGGAGAGTGCAATTACAGCCGAGACACCGACTAACACACCACCCAGCATACTAATTGACGTTACTTATGATGGTAAGGCAGGTAAGGCGCTGCTGAAGTTGTACGACTTCATTAACGATAGAATATATTACTGGTACGATAACACTGGGCATAGGCCATACTTAATAACCGACATACCGCCTGAGGAGGTGGCGAGTAAATATAGGGCTGTTTTCAGGGTTAAGGGCTTTGATCACATGGATGTTGTAAGTAAGTTCGATCCACTGGAGATGAGGCAGAAGACCTACACCATAATTTACGCCAAGGATCCATTATCAATAGGCGGTGGTAGGGAGTCTATTAGGGACTTGCTCCCTAGGAGCTGGGAGGCTAGGATAAAGTACCACCTATCCTACATCTACGATAATGGACTCATCCCAGGCATGTTCTACAGGGTTGAGAATGGTAAGTTAACGCGGGTTGGGGTTGAGGTGCCTGGTGACATCAGGAAGCTTGGTGAGGAGTTGTACGCAGGTGATGACGAATACCTGGGTGCATTTAGGGAGTGGCTGCCCCTATTCCAAGCCCCAGTGCCACCATTGAAGAGGGTTGCCGTGGATATTGAGGTCTACACCCCCCAGGAGAATAAGATACCTAACCCCAGGGAGGCCATGTATGAGATAATAGCCATTGGCCTAGCTGGGAGTGATGGACTTAAGAGGGTTCTACTACTCAGAAGGCCTGGAATGGAGATGAACCCTGACGAGGTTGGGATGCTATTGAGCAGTGACGTTGAGTTAATGTTCTTCGACAGTGAGAGGGACCTACTCAAGGAGTTCTTCAAGGAGATAATGGCCTACCCAATCCTGGTAACCTTCAACGGTGACTCATTCGACTTAACCTACATATACAATAGGGCCCTTAAGTTAGGCTTCAGGAAGGAGGAGTTGCCCATAGTCCTGACTAGGGATGGAGAGGCTAGGTACGTGCTTGGGGTTCACATTGACCTATACAAATTCTTCAGCATTAGGGCTGTTGAGGTCTACGCCTTCGGTGGTAAGTACTCAGGTGGCGAGAAGACCCTTGACGCAATAGCCAGTGCCCTGCTGGGCATCTCAAAGGTTGAGAGGGAGAAGCCCATAGGCGAACTAAGCTACATTGAACTGGCTAACTACAACTTCAGGGATGCCCTACTCACACTGTACCTCACAACATTCAACAATGAGTTAACCATGAAGTTGATTGTACTCTTGGCCAGGATATCAAAGACGCCGCTGAACGATGTTTCAAGGTACCAGGTATCGGCTTGGATTAGGAACATGGTTTACTTCGAGCACAGGAGGAGGGGTTGGTTAATACCAAACAAGGAGGATGTGATAAACGCTAAGGGTGGCGTCGCCACCAAGGCTCTGATAAAGAACAAGAAGTACGCGGGTGCCATAGTCATAGAGCCCGTGGCCGGCATATACCCAAGCGTCTACGTACTGGACTTCGCAAGCCTATACCCATCTATAATAAAGAGGTGGAACCTATCCTACGAAACGGTCAGGTGCCCTGATGAGAAACAGGCCAATGACCCAGGAAACAAGCCAGTCCCCAACTTACCGCACTGGGTTTGCACAAACATGAGGGGGTTAACGTCACTGCTGGTTGGCCTACTGAGGGATATGAGGGTTTACGTCTATAAGAGGTTAGCTAAGAGCGAGAAGGATCCCCAACAGAAGGACTACTACAATGTAGTTCAAGCGGCGTTGAAAGTCTTCATAAACGCATCATATGGCGTATTCGGCGCCGAGATTTTCCCACTCTACTGCCCACCATTGGCTGAGTTGGTGACGGCGTTGGGTAGGTTAGCCATAACCAAGACCATAGTGAAGGCCCTCGACCTAGGCTTAACCCCAATCTACGGCGACACAGATAGCCTCTTCCTATACAACCCCGATATGGGTAAGTTGGAGGAGTTGGTGAATTGGGTTAAGGAGGAGCTGGGCATTGACATCGAGTTGGATAAGGCCTATAGGATACTTGCCCTAAGCGGTAGGAAGAAGAACTACGCCGGTATACTACAGGATGGTTCAGTGGACATGAAGGGGCTTGTCGGCAAGAAGAGGAACACACCTGACATAGCCAAGGAAGCCGTTAAGGACGTCGTCCACCTGTTCAGCACCATAGGTGGCATAGGTGACGTTGAGAAGGTTACTGAGGCGATTAAGGATCGCGTTAAGGAGTATTACCTAATGATTAGGAATAAGGATGTTCCACTGGATAAGTTAGCCATAAAGATGGCTGTGAATAAGCCCATAAGCGACTACACCAAGAACACCCCACAACACGTCAAGGCAGCTGAGCTACTTAGCAAATACGGCGTCAAGGTCGGGCCAGGGGACATAATATTCTTCGTTAAGACCAGCACGAAGGAAGGTGTTAAGCCAGTTCAACTTGCCAGGATCGACGAGATAGATGTTGACAAGTACGTTGAGTACCTAAGGACATCACTGGAGCAGATACTGGACGCATTGGGCATATCCTTTGAAAACATAGTGGGCTCAAGACTCATGTAACAGGAAGGTAACTTTTAAATCCAGCATCAACTAACCTCAGGTATGGAATACGTTAGTTTGGGTAGAACTGGGCTAAAGGTATCAATCATTGGCTTGGGTGCATGGCAATTTGGTGGAGATGTCTGGGGCCCTTACGAATACCAGACGGCTAAGGCGGTTATTGCTAAGGCGGTTGAGGTTGGGNTAAACCTCATAGACACGGCGGCCGTGTACGGTAGAGGTAGGAGTGAGGAGTTCGTGGGTAGGGCCATTAAGGANCTTGGCGTTAGGGATCAAGTCATAATAGCCACCAAGGTGCCTGGTGATTGGCACAGATACGATGATGTTATTAAGGCGGCCCATAGGAGTAGGGAGAGACTTGGCGTTGACGCCATCGACTTGCTTCAACTACATTGGCCAGCTGCATGGTTAAACACACCAGTTTGCGAAACCATGAAGGCCATGGAGAAGTTGGTTAATGACGGTGTGGTGAGGTACATCGGTGTCAGTAACTACCTACCACCGCTGTTAGATCATGCGAGGAGGTGCCTATCCAAGACTGATATAGTTAGCACCCAGAACAGGTATAGTATTGTGGAGAGGGAGGCCGAAAAGGAAATACTTCCCTACGTTCAGAGAGAGGGGTTAACCCTAATAGCCTGGAGTCCACTGGCCAAGGGGGTGGTTACCGGTAAGTATGGCCCAGACAATAGGCCTAGGGCTGATTTAAGGGCTAATGACCCTCTATTCATGGATGATAACATTAGGGAGATAAGCAGCAAACTAGTACCGGTCATAAAGGAGGTAGCGGCTAAGTACAATAAGACACCGGCGCAGGTGGCGTTGAACTGGTTAATAATGCATCGTAATGTTGTTCCAATACCGGGGGCTAAGAACCCTGAGCAGGTTGAGGAGAATGCCGGTTCAGCTGGTTGGAGGATGAGTGAGGACGACTTCGCTAGGTTGACTAAGGCAAGTGATTCGTTGAAGATAAGCTATGTTAACTTCTAGTAGCGATGTAACGTAGTCGCCTTAATGGATGGTTTCTTAAACGCATCTCTTTGTATCTTAATCTGGATAAAGCTTATATATTCACCCTGTGAAGGTGGCTTGTGTCATTGCTTAACGTTGAGGAGCTTGAGAAGAAGTTAGCAGAACTGAACACCAGGTTGAATGAGATAAACGGCGAGATAAGCAACGCCTATAATGAGCTTAATGAGCTTAAGAAGAAGTTGAATGAGAAGAGGAGTCAATTATCCGCAATTATAAACCAGTTGAATGGTAAGAGGGGTGAGTTGAATGAGTTGAAGGGTAAGGTTAGGGAGCTGGTTGAGAAGAGGAATAGCATCATTGATCACCTTAAGAGGAGTAAGGCCGAGAAGGATGAGGTCACGAAGAGGATTACGCAGTTAAGGGATAGGTTGAAGAACCTTAGGGAGCTTTTAAGGGAACTTGAAGCGACTGGGGGTAGGGTTCAGGATAAGGATAAGTTAAAGGTGCTCATAGAGAAGCTTGAGTTTGAGCACGACACGTCACCCTCGGATTTAAAGAGGGAGATGGAGTTCTATAAGACCATTGTTGAGCTTGGTAAGAACCTTGAGAGGGCTGAGACACTGGATGAGTTAAGGGGGCACATAGCGGACACAGCCAGGGAGCTTGAGGAATTGGTTAAGAAGCGGGCGGAGTTGGTCAATGACCTTAAGGCAACCTACGAGGGTAGTTACAAGCCCATAAAGGACGAGTTGGCGGCGTTGAAGGGTAAGATTAATGAGGTTAGGAATGCCATAGGGGAGTTGAAGAAGAGGAGGGATGAGTTGAAGGCTGAGAGGGATGAATTGAAGAGGCAGATTCTAGCCATCTATGCTAGGATTAAGGAGCTTAAGGAGTCCAAGAGGCAGGTGATTGATGAGATAAATAAGAATAGGCTACTTCTCGTCGCAGCCAGGAAATCAGCCCTAGCTGCAGAGCGCAGGAGGAGTGAGGAGGCTGTTAAGAGTGAGTTGAAGAGGAAGGCCATGGAGGCCCTCCAGAAGCTTGAGAGGGGCGAGAGGGTTAGCCTAGACGAGTTAATGGGGCTTGAGGACTCTGAGGACGGTACACATGAGTAGTGGGCAGGTTGAAGCCACCATTAGGTTCAAGCCCCCTGCCAACTTAGACGTGGTGTATAGGGTTTTCAAGGCTATGGAGCCTGAGTTCAGGTTCAGGAGGGGTTCAGTCACTGTTAAAACAGAGGGCGGCCACCTAACCTTAATCATAAAAGCCAGTGATGTAAGTAGCGCCAGGAGCCTAATAAACAGCGTCCTTAAGCACGTCTACCTACTCCTCAACCTTCAACACTATACTTAACCCCATTCTCATCAAGCACCTTAACGTCAATCCTCCTCACGTTAATTAAAGCGGATCCATCACTAATCATCATTAGTGAAGCCCTGTGCCCAAGCACACTATTAACCTTATCCAGGTACTCTAGGTTCAACCTTACTGTTACGTAGTCCTTAAGCTCCTGGGCGACCCTACTCTTCAGTGAGTCTAGGCCAATGTTGTTCTTAGCCGATATGAATAGTGGGGTGCTTAGGTTGAATTCTGATGCTAAATTGGCTAAGGTTGAGTATTCGTTAACCTGGTCAATCTTATTGAAGACTGGGATAACCTTACTCATGGGTACCCCAATGTTGTTTAATATGGTCACTGAGCTGCTCAACTTCCTACGTACCTCTGGTAATGGGTCACTTGAGTCTATTAGCAGCAGTATTAGGTCGGCGTAGGCTATCTCCCTTATGGTTGAGTAGAAGGATTCAATGAGCACAGGTGGCAGGTCGTCTATGAACCCCACTGTGTCAGTCACCACGGCGTACTTACCGTTGAAGTTAACTAACCTTGAGTAGGTTGATAATGTTGCAAAGGCCTTACCGTCAATGTACTTACCCTCCCCAGTCAACCTATTGAAGAGCGTGGTCTTACCTGCCATTGTGTAGCCTGTTAGTACGACCTCGGGTATTCCCTTATCCCTCCTCTTAACAATGTGCACATCCCTCATTGCCTTTATTGCCTGAAGCCTCCTCCTTATTGAGGCTATCTGCCTAAGCGCATGCTTATAGTACGTCTCGGCTCCATACTCACCTAGGCCGTGGAAGCCTATCTGCTCACCCCTCTTACTTAGCCTAATGTACTCCTTAATCATCGGTAGTGTATATCTCAACTCAGCTAGCCTTATCTGAAGCTTAGCCTCCGCATCACCAGCCCTACTATCAAATATCTCAAGTATCAACTTAACCCTATCCATTACGTTAATGCCCAATTCCCTGGACAGGTTGAAGGATTGACTTGGCTTAAGTTGATGATACGCTATCAGGTAGCCGACGCCATCGTTAATAAGCCCCTTAATCTCTTTAAGCTTACCCGCACCAACGTAGAACCTTGAATCTGGTGCCCTCCTCTGAACCACGACGTCCTTGATACTGTACCCTGCAACCTCAGCAAGCATCCTGAACTCATCAACCTTGCTCCTAACTGGGTTTGGGTCAACGTAAACCAGTATGGCTACCTTACCCATATTAAGTTAACGTTAGTTAGGTTGCTAACCAGCTTTAATTTATTTTCGCGCACCACCTACCTTAGGCTTAGGTCTAGGTATATTGAGTTCAGGATCTTCGCCAGGTTCTTCGACGTAACCCAGGTTAAGACCTCTATGTAGGCCTCGGCTGGTGTCCCACTCCTCAAAGTGACGTTGAACGTATTGGCGAGTAGCTTAACGTGCTGTGTGCATTGCCTAAGCATTGGGCATTTTATGCAGTTTGGTATTGGCCTAACGCCGTTTATTATTATGAAGCCCGTCTTCTCATCCACGAAGGCCCCCTTCCCATTAACCAGCCTAATGCTCAATGAGCCGGGTCCCCCATCCTCAACCTCGTAGACTAGGTAAACTGGGGCTGAGAAGACTAGGCCAAACTCCCCCCTCTCAATCCACCCATACTTGGCTAGGACTGAGATGTGCTTGTAAAGCGTTGACTTAGGTAACTTAAGCTTCTGCCTAATCACAGGTGGCCTTGAAACACCGAAGGCTATTAACTTGAGTATGCTTAACCTACCTGGGTCGAGGGCCTTCTCAAAGGCGTCAGCGCTCATTAACCTCACCTTACCCCTCTTAAAGGTATGAGGCCTTATAGGGAACCTTATAACCACATCCTCATCAAGCTCATTAAGTAGACTCATGTCGGTAAATGACGCTGCAGCCACTTTAAGCAGCTTAATCACGCCCCTTTTAAACACTACCCACGTTACTTTGGCTAATGCAGCAGTGGGAATAGGGGTATGGATTCAACGACGCCATTGATCCCAACCAGTATGACGGAATTACCGGTGGCAAGAATGTTACCAGCTCCTGGTACCACGGGCGTCTGAACCTCCTTGATTAAGCTGCCGTTAATTGTAAGCACGAATAACTCACCCTCCCTATTCTGAATAAGCACATACCTACCGTAAACCACCACGGCGTTGCTTAGCGTTGGCCCAGTTCTAAAAGTCCATAGAACATGACCATTACTAACGTTGACTGCGTAGAGTAGGCCAACGGGTGAATCATGGAGAACTATACCGCTGTAAATCACTACTGGTGGCGCCTCCAGGTTGGGTGTTACCTTTGATAAGCCCTCATTGAGCACCCAGAGTGTTTCACCATCAGTGGCGTTGAGGGCTATTAACATGACGCTCATAGTATCGTTAGCGTAATGCACCGTGAACGACGTTACAACAATACCCCTATAATACGCTGGTGATGAATCATCTAAACCACCCATGTTATTGTACGACCCATATAGGTAATCGCTCCAAATGACATTACCATTAGTCGCATTAATAGCCCAAAAGGTTGTGGCTGTGCCGAAGTAGACTACGTCATTAACCAGGAGCAGTGAGGACATGCTGTCATATGAACCTAATTCATCAACCCAAATGGGCTTGCCATTAGTGATGTTCAGTGCAAAGGCATCACCACTGCCATCAGACTCAATTACAAGGCCCCTGTAGTAGGCAGGTGTTGGCATGTCCTCACCTATGGTTGTGTAATTCCATAGCACATTACCATTTGTGACGTTCAAAGCGGCAATGTAATTAACGCCAGTTCCCCTATAGGTCGGCGTCAACACATTGTTACCTAGGCCAATTATCAATATGCCATTGACTATTATGGGTTGTGTCATTATTTGGTTCGGGAAGACCCTGCACCAGGCTAGGTTGCCATTGGTTAGGTTTAGGGCACATACACTACCTATGTTGTATGGAAAACTTGAAATGGAGAAGTTGTATGGCCCAGATGTGGTTACTATGAGCAAGTCGTCGTATATCCCAGGCGGCACCACAACACCCCAGGTTAGGTTAACTATGAAGTAGCCTGTCCTAGTGGGCACCACGTAGTTATGGTTGGGGTTGCCCTCGAACATCATAGTGTTCCTCCTGTAATTACCCGTGCCCTCAGGTATTGACTGAACCAGCTGAGGTAGGGTGAATGATGGGTATTGGTTAGTTAATGTCAAGTTGCCGTTTGCCTGCGGGGTGTACGTTATGGTTATTGTCTTAGTCACTGTACTTGTTATGGTTATATGGTTAACCGGCTTAATGAAGGTACTGTTGGGCACCAGCACCGCCAGTGACACTGCCAATGCGAGTACAGTAACCGTTATCGATAACCGATACTTATCCATGATGAGGACCCGGATGTTCATGTATTTAAATCTTCCTCACCGTGTATAAACACTGGAAGCAGCTCCTTGAGGTAAAGTTTAATAAGCATTAGCGCATGATGCGTTTTCAGTGACCTCAATGGAAATGGAGTGAGGTGGGTTGTTGGTTCAGCCTGGCCGTACATATACGCAGTCCCGCATCTAGGTAACCTGGTGGGTTCACTGCTGTCGGCTGATGTATTCGCCAGGTACCTTAAGTTGAGGGGTTATGAAGTGGTCTACGTAACGGGCAGCGATGAGCATGGCACACCCATTGAGGTTGAGGCTATTAAGCTGGGTATTGAACCTAGGCTACTGACCGATAGGATGCATGAGGTGATTAAGAAACTCCTTAAACTATGGGGTATTGAACCCGACAACTACACTAGGACTGAGTCGGAGGTTCATAAGCAGTACGTTAGGGACACCTTCACTAAGATATATAAAAACGGCTACATATTCACGAGGGATGATGAACTGCCCTACTGCCCAAGGGATAAGATATTCCTACCCGACAGGTTCGTGATTGGCACATGCCCATACTGCGGCTACCCCTACGCCAGGGGTGATCAATGTGAGAACTGCGGTAAGTTGCTTGAACCTAGGCTACTGATTAACCCCAAGTGCGCCATATGTGGCTCAACCCCGGAGTGGAGGGTNACTAGGCACTGGTACCTTGACCTGAGGCGCCTTGAGGAGAGGATTAAGGGGTACATTGAGGGTAACGGCGCCTTACCGGATAATGCGAGGCAGATGAGCCTAGGCATGCTTAAGGAGGGTTTGAGGCCGAGGGCTATAACCAGGGATAATAAGTGGGGTATACCGGCCCCATTCCCTGAGGCCGAAGGTAAGACAATATACGTCTGGTTTGAGGCCGTCCTAGGCTACGTGTCAGCCACCATAGAGTACTTCAAGGGTATTGGTAGGGAGGATGAGTGGAGACGCTTCTGGTTCGATAAGGGTACTAGGGTGGTGTTCTTCATAGGGAAGGATAACATACCGTTCCACACAATAATATTCCCAGCCCTATTAATGGCCACGGGTGAGGATTACGTTATGCCGTGGACAGTCTCCTCAACGGAGTACTTAATTTTCGAGGGGAGGAAGTTCTCGAAGAGCCAGAGGATTGGGGTTTGGGCTGATGAGGCCATAGCCCTCCTCCCAGCCGACTACTGGAGGTTCTACCTAATCTACAATAGGCCCGAGCAGAGGGACAGCAACTTCACCTGGGACTCATTCCTAGACGTGGTCAACTCCGTAATGAACGACACAATAGGCAACTTCATACACAGGGTCTTAACGCTGGCCAGCAGGAGGTGGGGCACCGTACCCAGTGGCGTGAAGCTGAGTGAACAGGACCAGGAGGTGTATGGTAAGGTGCTTGAGGTGCTGGGTGAGGTTGAGGGTAATTACGAGGCCATTAGGCTTAAGGATGCGGTAGCCCAGTCAATAGAAATAGCCAGGCTGGGTAACAGGTACCTTAACGAGAAGCAGCCCTGGAGGCTAAGCGATGCCGAGTTTAACAGCTCGCTCTACATGCTGCTGAGCGCCGTTAAGGCCCTGTCAGTGGCCCTAGCCCCCGTAATACCATTCAGCGTCAGTAGCCTCTGGAGGATGATGGGGTATAGTGGTGGGTTAAGGTGGGATGACGCCAAGAGGCCCATTGAGGAAGGGTTAAGACTAGGTGAACCAAAGCCGCTCTTCAGGAAGATAAGCAGGGAGGAGCTTAACAGCATGCTTAAGAGGCTTGACGAGATAAGGGACCTTAAGGACAGGGGTAAGTACCCGTGGGAGCAGGTTTACCTACCAGAGGGTTAAGCCTGGGCGCTTAAATCAACCATTAATGGTGATGAATGTTTATTAACCCCTAAACCCGCTTAAGGGCGTTATGTCCAATCAACAGGAGGGTGGGGAGATAGGGCCAGTTGAGGCCAGCATACTCCTAACGTTAATTAGGCTTAACGGGAAGTGCCTACAAAAGGACCTGTGGAAGATGGCTGGGACCAACAGCAAGGTTGGCATACCAGCCCTAAACAAGTTGATTAAAATGGGGCTTGTCACTAAGAGGAGGGTTAGTGAGAAGGTTTACGAGATTAAGTTAACCAGGAAGGGGCTGAGGGAGGCTAAGAGACTTGAGGCCAAGGCAAGCGTAATACCTGAGGTCGACCTAAACCTACTGGCCACGATACCCTGCTTCTACTGCCCATACATAACATCATGCGGCGTTGGCCACGAGAACTCACCAGAGACCTGCGAGATGCTGGGCAGTTGGTTATACAACCTAGCCAAGTTGAAGGACATGGTTAACTTGGAGGCGCAGTAAAAGGGTGGATGCATGTGGGCATCAGCCAGCGGTTACTCATCATTAAGGTAAAGTTTAAAAAATAAGCATGTAGCGTTGCGTGATGCCCACCTTCAAGCTTGTTTTAAGCGACCCAAGGAGTGGTAGGGCCAGGCAACTTGAGGTTAAGGATGAGGTGGCGCAGAGGCTCATTGGGCTAAGGATAGGTGAGGTTTTTGACGCCCAACTGCTGAGCGGCGTAATAGACCTACCCCAGGGCTTCAGGGTGAGGGTAACCGGCGGTACAGGCTATGATGGGGCGCCCATGCACCCTGGTGTCGAGGGGCCGGTTAAGAGGTATGCGCTTCTCTCAGGTAGGCCTGGGTTTAGGCCCAGTAGGGGTGGTGAAAGGAGGAGGAAGTTGATTAGGGGTAACACTATCAGTGACCAGACTGTTCAAATAAACGCAGTCCTAGTCTACCCTGAGGGTTGGGATAAAGGGCCAGTCATACAGGCCAGTGAGGCTAAGCAAGCCGAGGCTAAGGCCGAGGAGAAGGCTGAGGCCGCTTAACCACTAGCCTCATTCACTAACTCCACTATTTTACTGTAGTTTAATGCATTTATGCCCATTAAGTAGCCTGTTAATGTCCCGTTTCCACGGGATATTATAACCATTGGGAGTATTGAAGCCACTGACCCACTGTTCAATGCCTTAATGACAGTAGTCGTATTGAGTATGCCCAGGGCTTGTGTGGAGTTGAATAGGCCTATGGGTATCTGGGACCCATAGCTTAACCATGAGGCAGTGGCCAAGTAGACACCGGGTGGTGCCGTGCAGTTCAGGGTCTCCATGCTGAAGTATACATTAGTCCACTGGGGTGGTGTAATGAATTGGAAGCCAACGGATGGTGCATTAAGGAGCACAAGAATAACGCTTGAGGACTTGGTTAAATTGTAAAGTAGGCTGTACGGAATAGTGCATTGGGTGGTTGGGGCAATGGTTATGAACACTGTGACAGGCTTAGTCCCATTGAAGACCAGGGGATTCATGAGTGATGGGGTTGTTGAGTAGGAGGTTATGTTAACCAGTGATACACCTATCAGTGAGAAGACGTTGAACTTAGCCGTGGGTTGCTTGTAAAGTAGGGTTGGGCCTATGTAGGCGATTATGAACCCAACCTCAGCTATTGCAATAGCCACTATGGCAGTTATGAAGAGCCTCCTCTTCTTCCTACTAGCCCTACTCCTCCTTGACATGAGCAAACGGTGAACCGGGAATTAATAAGCATTATTCACACCAGTGGGTCTCAATCCAACTAGGGGGTTAGTCAGGATTAGCCATACCACTCAACGTGAATACATAACTGGCTTAGTGCGTTGTGCAGTGCGCTTTAACCTTAAATGTTGTTAATATTTAGCAAAACATCTATGAATATATATTATAGGTCTTTTGATTAAGTTCAAATAGATTACGCTTAATCACTAGGCGCTTAATGTTTAAAAATTGCAGAGAATTGCGTCTTAGGATGGGAATTGCTGAATTAGCTGAGCAGGGTAATGGGGCTAATGGCCCCAGGGTACTTAGGTTATTTAGATATTTAGCTAACATTAACAGTGATTTGGATGCGGGTAGGCTTAAGGAGATTGTTGGTTCACTGTTGAACTTAACCTACGC
>JGI20128J18817_1000070_pt1 | contig 31193 bp, 27 predicted proteins | sample JossMetagenome_FD_18817 | JGI IMG/M metagenome (IMG submission 18817)
TAAATCACGAAATAGGCAAAGTTTTGGGCGACGGCAAGTATGATGTATCCTCCCACCCAAGCGATGACGTCCAGCAGGATATTCGTTTTCTTCCTGCCCAAAGCGTCTGTCATAACGCCCCCCAGCAATAGGAAGCCCAGAGAAGAAGTCGTCGTTATCACACTTAGAAAGCCTATCTGCGTGGTAGAGACACCCAGATCCTTCATGTAAAACACGGCCCATTGGCTTACTGCAGCTGTTGGCAGGCCATAGAAGATGAGGCCACTCCAAATCAAGACCATGGCGTTCCCGCGGATTGAAGCCAGGCTTTCGCGCAGCGGCAACGTGTTTGAGCCTGCCGGGAGCAGGAGAATGTTAAGCTTGTGTTCGTAAGTATTGGGTCATCAGGTCTCTTACGCTGCGCGGTACCTCAAGTTCCCACTCCGAAAAGGCCTCTTCTATGCTCTTCTTGAGACAATTCTCTCCGGGTTTCACCTCTCTACAGAAGTCTGGATGCAGCTGCGTGAGGTGCTTGCCAACCCACTCAGCCGTTATGGGAAATTTCTCATGAACACTGTCGTACATTAGCCACGTCACAACCCTGATCTCGTGAAACGCACCCGTTCCAGCCCGAAGAGGCAGGAAGTTCAAGAAGAACTCTCTGGCGTTCATCTGTATCAGGATTTTTGTTTGAAAGGCGTTGCTTAACACGTATCTGGAGTTTTCTGCCGTGTTTTCAGCTCTCAGATCGATGTAGCGAGCAGCTTCCTCCTCCAGCCATGGGGATAACGCAGCTCTCAGGTGAGGGGGTACGACGTATGTAATTTGGTGTTTTGCGTAATCGACGTACCTTTGGCTCTCTTGCCAGTAGGAGGCAACCCTATGGCGAACCAGTTCGTGGGAAAGAGCACGGCTTCCAGTCAGCAACCATTGGGCTCCCATGAATTCCATGACGGAGTGGTGTCCATCAGCTAGAAATTTCTCGAGTCTTTTTTTTGTTTTCTGAGGGTCAGCAAGCTCAGGTTGTTTGTTTCCATAGATCGTGTCCAGCATTCCGGCTATGAAAGATTCGTTGCCCCACGTTGCCAGAAGCCTTACTTCTGGTTTGGCGAAGGAAATGGGCATTTCGCTGATCGCAAGGTGACTCGGATAAGCCTTGCGGATCAACCGTATTGTTGAATAGTTCTAAGGAGAAGTTTCAGAGCATGGAGTAAGTGACGGTTAGAGCCGCAATGGTAATGCACGCCAAGAGTTCGTCACAGGGATGATCCGCATGCAAAGAAAACAAGCCCGGCCCCAAACGTCATTGGCACTGCTAGGACGAGGAGCTGGTCGTAAAGGGAGGGTTCCCTCAGAACATCAAGATCTTCAAGCGCTGGGAGAAGGAACCAAAGAAGGCCAATAAAAACAGGAGGAGACCACCATGCATCTACCCTGATCCTCTAATCAAGTGGCGGTCAATCCGGCATCAGTGAATTGGCCATCGCAGCCTTGAAGGCATAGCTCGTGTCCTGAAGACCTTTCGCCTGATCCCTAGGGCTGACGATTACCTACGCGTCGTTGAATCGGGAACCTCAATTGCTTCAGGTATGAGAGGATGTCAGCGTTTGGTCAGGCTCAGAGCGACGTAGGACGCCCCTCCTACGGCCAGCGAAAAATACCATCCAAAGTCGTACAATATGGTTGTCCCAGAGAGATAACCCAATATGGGAATCAGGCTTCCCAGAGCAGTGGCTAGCAGGGCCTTTGGATTCACGCCCATGAAGTACCAATAGGGCCCCTTATACTCAAAGGCGCCTGCCAGATCGATCAGCCTGCGCCTCACTATCCAATAATCGGCCATCATGACGCCTGCCACAGACCCCAAGGTTGCCCCAAGCAGGTTCAGTATGCCCAATATGCTTGTGGCGGAGTTATACCATAACCAGGGAGCGAAGAGCACACCGATTGCCGATGCCGCGATTGCGGCGGCTTTCCAGCTCAGCCTTGGTACCAAAGCTATGACGTCGTAAACCGGGGATACTAGGTTGGCTGCAACGTTAACACCAACCGTAGCGCCAACTAAAGTTGCCCCCAGCGCCATTGAAATCAGCACATTTTTACTGAAAAGAAACATTATGTTTACTGGGTTGACGTATGTTACGGCTTGCGAGGCGGGCACGTGAAAGAAGCTTATGGTTGCAGAGACGGTTCCTATTGCCAAGAAGGAAAAGGCCACGAAAAGAAGAGGAAAGCCTATCGCTTGGCCGATTACCTGATCTTTTTGCTTTCTGGCAAACCTAGTGAAGTCCATCACGTTTAGCACGAGCGTCGAATACGCTCCAGCTAGTGAGGCGGTCGCAAGTGCCAGATCGTAGGGGGTCGCAGGAATCTCTGGACTCATTGGAGCAAACAGGGGGCCTAGGCCATGAGCGAGGCTTATCCCGTAACCAAACAGCACTAGGAAGGAAACCAGTATAGCTGGCCCCATCACGAGTTCGAAGCGCTTGACCTCCTCCATCCCCTTGAACATAACGAGTACGTTGATGACCCAGAACACGGCGAAGCATATTGCTAGATTGGCTGGTATGCCGGCCAGAACTAAGTTGAAGGATGACCAAGGTGGGTATAACAGAGTCAGCATTGAGTTTATCAGGGTTGCTCCGACGTAGGTTTGGACAGAAAAGAAGAAGAGGGCCGAGAAAGCCCTAAGCATTACTGGGATGTAAGATCCAATTATCCCGTATGATGGTCTAACGCTTGTTGGAAAAGGTAGCCCCCATTTGGCTCCGAGGTGTCCGTTTAGGTACATGGCTATCAGCTCGGTGCCATAAGCCAACGCGGTTACCACTAGGGCAATCACGGGTCCGAATTCGAATGTCAGCAGACCTGCTATCTCAAACTGGACCACGTTGTGAACCATCCCAGCCCATACAGTTGTGAAGTTGAACCAATTCCAATTCTTGGTTTCTTTGGGAACTGGAGCCAAGTTTGGGTTGAAGTACTTCTTTGCTACGACTTTCTTTCCTTGGCCGTAATCTGAGAGGTCAAGCTCCACTTGGTCTCCCATTATGATCCCGTTATAACCGCGCATATAAGCCTGCCCAAGTGCCGAAGCGAAAGACGTAAGTGAAATTCCGCGGGGCCATCGCATGTATGACGCCATCTTCCTGGGCGGAGGAGCGGGCGGCTACATTGGCGCGGTCACAAGTGCCTCCATGGGTCTTAGGGTAGCAGTGGTCGAGAGGTCGGGGGTGGGAGGTATGTGCGTGAATTATGGTTGCATACCAACCGACTCGGCCCTTTGGGTCACGTCGCTTCAGGAATATGGTAGACTGCTGGGGATACCAGCTGGAAAGGTCAACCTGGGTTGGAAATTGGACAGGGCTAAAGGAGTGGCAGGGAAGGTCAATGAGCTGGCCACGGAGATGCTTGAAGTTCTAGGGGTTGATCTTGTTACGGGTGAAGGTAGCCTGGTGGACCACGGAGTCAAGGTGGCAGGGAAGATTATTGAGTCAAAGGCGGTAGTGCTAGCAACAGGCGCTCGGTATGATCTCAGCAGGGTCTCCAGAGCGACAGAAGGTAGTGTCATCACGGCGCGCGAGTTCTGGGATATCAGTGAAGTTCCCAAAGGCGTCGCGTTGATCCAAGGAGGCTTCCCCTCTATAAGAGGAATTGAGCTGGCTGAGCTGCTGGCTCTTTCTGGCTCGGATGTAGAGGTAATTGACGAGAACGCGGAACTCTTTCCACAGTTCGATGCGGACCTGATGAAAGTACTTAGAGAGGATCTGGAGAAGCGCGGCCTGAGGTTTCACATGGGAGTTAAGGACGTGTCAGTGGAGAATAACGTTGTCAATTTCTTGGAATCTGGAGAGCGCAGGAAGGTCGAGTTTGACAAGTTGATACCATCTTATGCCTGGTTGCCGAACACCGAGGGCTTGGGTCTGAATGTGCTAGGTGTGCAAATGAAGGATGGCTTCGTCGTCGTTGATGAGAGTTGTAGGACCAATCTTCCTTGGCTCTATGGGGTTGGAGAAGTTACGTCGGCCAAGGGTGCCACGAAAGCGATGTACATGGGCAAGGTGGCAGCTTTCAACATCTCTGGTCATCCGCTGAAGGTAAACCAGTCTCTTTTGCCTTCTGGTATATTCACAATCCCTCAGTTCGCGTACGTAGGGATGAGCGAGGAATTGGCAAAAAGAAGTTTTGGCGATCCCGTCATTGGGATGTCTGAGGTTCGCTTCAACGAAAAGGCCATTGCCATGGGGGCAGAAGAAGGGTTGGTCAAACTTGTCTTCTCCCCAGATGGCAGGTTCTTGGGAGGTGGAGTGGTATCTTACGATGCTGAGGAGATGATTTCCATCCTCTCTTTAGCTCTCAGGTTGGGTGCCAAGGCGGAAGATCTAGCACTTTCGGGATACGAGCACGCCTCGTTGGCGGAGTCTGTTCAAGCGGCTGCATCATCTGCTCTTTCTCGGCTTTCTAGCTGAGTGAAATCTCTTGTCTTTTAGGGAACTCGATGCATTGCTAGGTCACGTGTCTCTGTTTGACATGCCAGAGGCTTACGAGAGAGGAAGCATGGCGGCCAGCCTCTTTAGGTTAAGGGTCTGGAGAAGCAGGGTCTTGGTTTTGAAAGAAGGGAAGGGAGCTTGGGTCTTGGATGCTGGCTCTGGGCGTGGTCTAACTGGAAGAATGGTGGAAAGGCGTGGCGCTTTTGTCGTCCAAATGGACGCCAGCTACGAGTCGCTCGAGAAGAGCTCTGGCGAAAGAGTGCAGGGAGTCTTTTCTTCCCCTCCATTTAGACCAAGTGTTTTCGACGCGATCATAATGAGTTTTTCGCTGCACATGGTTGTCGACAAGGCGTTTGCAGTTACAGTTCTGGGGACCAAGTTGAAGAAAGGCGGAGAGTTTTTTGTGCTTGACATCGCCAGACCCAAGTCTCGGTTGATAGCAGAAATCTTTGGGATTTACACGCGCATTTTGGCTCCTCTGATGGCTTTTTTGGCCACTGGACGGGACATCAGGTTGTTCTGCGGGCTTCATGAGATGTATGCAAGTACTTTGAGCGCCGAAGAGTGGCGGAGTTTGTTGACGGGTCTTTTTGCCGTGAAGGAACTAAAGGAGCTTGATCTTGGAATCGCCTTTAGTTTCTTGGGAAAAAACTGACTCAAGGATGCTTGAGCGGGCTGAGACGATATCCGTTGTAGGCTTGATGCGGTTGTGCACGGCGTTGGTCTGAGGTCGGCTCTGGGTCTTGGCTTGTTCTGATTTTCACGAGGTGAGCATGAAGGGATACTTCGCAGGAGATGAGATATCTTTAGAAGCTATACGCGATGTGAACTAGCAGTAGAGTCAGTCAGGGTCCTGATCAAGAATCTGTTGAAGGGACTGGCCTTCCTGCGCCTGAGCGTGTTTTAGCGTGGGGCCACGGAGATTTGAACTCCAGTCCCGTGGGCCCAAGCCACGTAGCCTACCATGCTAGCCCATGGCCCCAAGCCTCGAGCGGGATTCGAACCCGCGACCTTCGCCTTACCAAGGCGACGCTCTAGCCGAGCTGAGCTATCGAGGCGCCAGAAAAGTTTGTCCGCATTTAACTTTAACGGGGGTCAAGGGGCCCCTCGGGCAGGGACCCTGCCGCCTTGACCGTTTAGAAAGCGCGTCATGACCGCTGGCAGCAGGACTGGTGCGGCCCTTTAAGATCGCCGCCTCGGCCCAGGCGAGCTGCACTTGCGCGTCGGTTCTCGAAGCAGGAAGCCCCGCCCCCTCAGGGTGGGGAAAGTTCACCCTTTTGGAGCTGGATGACGCCAGCTCTATCGTCAAAAATGGTTTCGTTGATCTTTGTAGAGATAGTTCATGAGATCGACCAGCCTATTTGAGAAGCCCCATTCGTTGTCGTACCAGCCTAGAACGTTTACAAGTCTCCCTCCAACGACCATGGTGCCGAACGGATCGAATATCGACGAATGAGGATCGCCTACTATGTCGTGAGATACTATTGGCTCATTGGCATAGCCAACGATTCCTTTCAGGTATCCCTCCGAGGCTTTCTTGAAGGCGTCGTTTACCTCTTGAACAGTGACATCCCTCTTTAGGTATGCCACCAGCACGGTTATGGAACCATCAGGCGTCGGTACCCTGAGGGAGAAGCCGTTCATTTTACCGTTTAGCTTCGGGATGACTTGACCAATTGTCTTGGCAGCTCCAGTTGTTGTGGGTATTATGTTTTGGGCAGCAGCTCTTGCCCTTCTTAGGTCCGAGTGAGGGAGGTCCAGTATCCTTTGGTCGTTCGTGTATGAGTGAGTTGTTGACATGAGGCCGAACTCAATGCCGAACGCATCATCAAGGACCTTAACCATGGTGTCAAGGCAGTTGGTGGTGCAGGAGCCCATGGATATCACCTTGTGCTTCTGGGGATCGTAAAGGTCGTGGTTCACACCCATGACTATGGTGGCGTCTGCGTCCTCCGAGGGTGCTGATATTATCACCCGCTCAGCTCCTGCCTGAAGGTGTCCTGCCGCTTTTTCCCGCTTCGTGAACAGACCAGTTGATTCCAAGACCAGTCTTACCCCGAGTTCCTTCCACGGAAGGGCTGTAGGTCCCTCTCTTATGGCCAGCACCTTTACGGCATGGCCGTCTATGACCAGCTGGTCGCCCTGGGCTTCCACCGTGCCTTTGTACGTACCGAACACGGTATCATACTTGAAAAGGTATGCAAGCGTCTTGGCGTCAGTGATGTCGTTGACTGCCACGATCTCAAACTTTTTCTTGAACTCCTCGTTTGACATGGCAGCTCTGTAGAAGTTCCTGCCAATTCTGCCGAAGCCATTTATACCTACCTTGATGGTCATTTGTCTAATTCACCTCCGTGGATATAAACGCAATGTTTGAGGATGACGATATTTTATGAAGCGAGATGCCGTCGTGTTTAAGCACGTCAGCCGCACGGGACTATGGGTTTGACAGACGGTTTAAAACTCGGAAATCAGAGCGGTTGTGCTGAGCTAATGGAAGCCGTGTTGCGTTTTGCAGAAAAGCTTCGTTCGTCTGGTTCTAGGGGTTTGCTTTTAACCATGGGTGAAGAATCCATGGAAGAGAAGGTCATCCTTAGGCTTGCCGATTACTATGGAGGTCTCATAAGAATTGTGTCGCCCACTGAGGCTGGGCAAGATAAATCTTCGCTCAGCTGGGTCTCTTTAGACAAGGGCCTGGGAAAGGGAGGTCTACTCGTGGCAGTTTCCTGCAGGACAGCCTTGGATGCAAACTCGGTTGGCGCAGCCTCTGGGATGGTGATGAGCGGTGGATTGATGGTTCTCTATGCTGGCAGAAGGCGCGGAGAAGTACCTTCTTCTGAATCTCTTCGTGTCGGGCCTCCTTCCCCATTTGTCAAGTACGTTTTGCATTCTGCGGCGCGCTGCGGGGCCAGCATGGGAGTTGATTTCGGCGGAGATGGCAACGCTTGCAGGATTTTGTGGCAGAATCAAGAGATGGTTTACGGGAAACCAAGGGAGGGAAGGGAGCCAACGGAAGAGCAGCGGGCGGTCATTTCTCGCTTCGAGGAAACGGCGATTTCGAAGGGAAAGTTTGCGCTTGTGATCACGGGAGGGAGGGGAACTGGAAAGTCATCTGCGTTAGGCATGGGAGCTGCTCGGTTTTTGGCTTCTCACGGCTGTCTTTCGAAGGTATACCTTGTCAGCAGGGACTTCGGTTCGGTTCGGTCAGGCTTTGAGTTTTTCTGTGAGGCAAGTGGTGCTTCTTGGGCAGACCGCATGGCAATAGCGTGTGATCGGAACGGCGGACCAATCGGAGAGCTTCGTTGGTTGCCCATGGAAGCTGTACTGCGCATACCGGCCGAGCTTCCGGACTTGGTAATGGTCGATGAGGCAGCGGAGTTCCCAGTAGAGCAACTGTTGGCTTTGGCCAGGAGGTTTAAGAAGGTCGTCTTCTCAACGACCGTTCATGGATATGAAGGATCTGGTAAGGGTTTTCAGAAGCGGTTCTTCTCGACTCTCTCAAGAGAGGGTCGTCATGAGGTTCATCATCTCAGCCTTGAAACTCCCATCAGGTACATCGCAGGAGACCCGTTGGAGAGATGGGCATCTGAGACCTTACTTCATGGATGCAAAGCTTTCACCTTTATCTGCAGTTGCAACTAGCTCTGGGGAGCTGTGTCAAGGATGCTCCTTTGAGCAAATACCTCACGACATGGTTGCAATTTCGGAGTTTTATCCGTTGCTGGCGGAGGCTCACTACAGGAATGAACCAAATGATCTCGCTGCCCTAATTGACCTTTTGGATCACAGACTTTACGGTCTTAAACTGAGCGGTCAGCCAGCTGGCTTTGTGCAGCTCTCTCCAGAGGGTCCTTTGTCGAAAGCCGAGGTCGCCATCGTGTTGGCTGGAGGAGAGCTCAGCGGCAATATGATTCCAGATAAGTTGGTGAGCAGAGTAGGGATGGCTCGGCTGGCAGACCTTCGCGGCATCAGGGTGGTTAGAATAGCGGTGCATCCGGACCTTCAGGGGAGAGGGTTGGGTTCCCGCATGCTGGCTGACGTGGAGACGATGGCTGCCAGAGAGGGATACGGTTGGGTCGGGGCATCTTTTAGCCTCGATCGGCCAACGCTTAGTTTTTGGTTAAAAAACGATTACGTTCCCCTCTACATCTCTTGGAAGAGAGTCAGCTCTGGCGGGTCTCAAAGCGTCATAGTGCTGAAGCCTCTGTCTAGAGAGGCGCTCGAGGACATCAAGACATCCTCGGAGAGGATCTTGGGTCAGTGGGCGGCTGGATCATCGTCGATATACAGGGAGTTGGAACCAGGACTTCTGGCTGCTTGCTCTCTATCTCTAGGAAGGTATGCCTCCCCGAAGACCTTCAAGGTGCCTTCGCTTGGACTCCCACTGGAGTCAGATATATATGGTCTGGTTCAGGCTGTCATCGCCTATGCAACTTGCCCTCGTGCAGAAGTAGCAAGCGCGGAAAGGCAGAGGAGGCTGGAGGCACTGTTTTCATTCCTTCAAAAAGGCGATGTCTCTAGGACGGATCGGAGGTTGGTTTTGGGGCTTCTAGAAGAGCTCAAGAGCTGTTGATGCAAGAGGCATGTCTGGATCTGGCACAATATTTTCAGCGTGATTGGTGATTTTTTGGTCATGGCTTTTGCCGTCCGCTCTTACCCGTGGCAATTTGTTTTCGGAAAAAGGTTTATCAAGGCCTCCTTGCGGATGGCCTCATGTCGCTCAAAAACTGGGAGAAGGAGTATGATGTTGGCATCGTTAAGAGGGCCATTTTGAAGGTCCACCCTGGCATGCCCCTCAAGGAGAGGCTGAACCACACCATATACAGGATCAACGCGCAGAAGCAGATCCTGGAGCAGACCTCCTACAAGATGGAGCAACGCGACAGGGAGTACTTCGAGAAGGTCACGCAGGCCCTCGTGAACCACGACGTGGAGAGGGCCAAGATGTACGCCAACGAGGTAGCCGAGATCAGGAAGATGGCCAAGGTCGTGCTCAGGAGCCAGCTGGCCCTGGAGCAGGTGGCCATACGCCTCCAGACGGTGGAGGAGTTCGGGGACGTGGCCGCCTCGATGGCCCCCTTGGCCCAGGTGGTCTCGAGCGTGAGGGGCGAGCTCGAGGGCGTCATGCCGACGGTCAGCTTCGAGCTCGGGGAGATAAACGAGACGCTGGGAAGCCTGGTCACGGAGGCAGGGGAAGCCACGGGTTCCTCCTACGACGTGGAGCCCAGCGAGGAGGCCAAGAAGATACTGGAGGAGGCCAACGCCGTCGCCGAGCAGAGGCTGAAGGAGAGCTTCCCGGAGGCCCCGCTTTCCGCGGGAGAGGCGGGGAAGGAGGCGAGATAGATGTACTTCGAAGAGGCAAGGGATTACCTTCAGAAAGACGTGAAAGATCAGTACGGCAGGAGAATCGGAAGCGTGGCCGGCATATATACCAACATGAAGGACGAGGTCACGGCCCTCGAGCTCGTATATGCAGATGGCGACATGGATCAGATACCCTTTGATCAGTTCATCATATCTGGCGGAAACGTCCAGATAATCAAGCCATGGAAGCTCAAGGCTGCAGACGTGGTCAAGCAGTACGGTGAGGCGCTGAAGAGACAGGAAGCACTTGAAGAGCTGCTCAGGACGGGAGAGATATCCAAGGACGTGTTCGACGACCTCGAGTCTCAGGTCGAGGCTGCCATAACTCAGCTCAAGGTTAGGCGCGATGAGGTGAAGAAGGACCTGGCCGATCAGATCGGCAAGCTTGACGCCAAGAAAAGGGCACTGCTTGATTTCTTGGCGAACGCCAAGGTCCAGCATAGGTTGGGGGACTTGGACGATCAGGCCTTCGCTGAGATGGTGTCCGTCTCAAACTTCGCGCTGAACAGCACTAGGGCGGAAAGGGAAGACCTAGCAGCCATGCTGGACCAGCTCACGAGGTTGGGCGTGGAGAGGCCGGCCGAGGTTAGGCCCGAGCCAAAGCCGCAAGACGAGCTGATAGTCAAGATGGAGGACGACGGAGGTGGTCAGAGTTGACGAACTGGGAGGAGAAGCAAGGCATAATCAAGAAGCTTGAGGACCACATCAAGAGGGGTCCTCCTCTCAAGGAGAGGATAAACCTGGCCGTGTTTGCCATAAACGCCCAGAAGGAAAAGCTGGATCAGATGTACACAAAGCTGCAGGAGAGGGACAAGGACATGTTCATGCAGGCAGTGGCTTCCTTGGCGTCTGGTGATCAGCAGAGGGCTGCCATATATGCCAACGAGTGTTCAGAGATCAGGAAGATGGCCAAGGTCGTGCTTGCCAGCCAGCTGGTGCTGGAGCAGGTGGCCATACGCCTCCAGACGGTGGAGGAGTTCGGGGACCTGGCGGTGGCCATGGTCCCCATCAAGGCAATCATGGAGGACACGAGGGCCAAGCTTGCAGGGGTGGTCCCGGACGTGGCGGAGTCGCTTGAGAGCGTGAACGACTCCTTGGGGAAGACCATGATAGAGATGGGAGAGGCTGCCAACGCCGAAGAGCCAACCCTGACGCAGAACGAGGAGGCCAAGAAGATACTGGAGGAGGCCAACGCCGTCGCCGAGCAGAAGATAAGCGACAGGTTCCCTCGCCTTCCCACCGCGGAGAACACGTTGGCGAAGCAGGCCGAGGCCCTTGCGGAGGGCTCAGCAGGAGAGGCAGAGCGCCAACCCGAGCCAGCCATCCCTGCCCACGACATCCATCCCAAGCAGGCTGCATCTACCCCATCGGTTGCGGTTTCGCAAGAGCCGAGACAGATCCCTGCGCAGAAGCAGGAGAGGCAGTCCCCCTCACCTGAGCTCGAAGAGAGGGTGCTGCAGTACGTGAAGGCGCACGGGGGCACCCTGAGGCTGTCTCAGGCCTCCCAAGACTTGGGAGCCCCATCAGACGCCATAAAGCAGGCGCTGATCGATCTGAGCGCCAAGGGAAAGGTAAAGTTGGCGTGAGGAGGATTCGGAGTTGGCTGCCGCTGAGCTGGAGCAGATGGCTCTGCAGTACGCAAGCGAGGCTCAAAAAGCCGATCAGTCTGGGTCTCGGGACGTGGCGATATCCAAGTACCAGAGGGCAGTTGACGTTCTCCTCAAGCTGCTTGCCCTTTACCCTAACCTCCCGCAGAGCAAGCTCTATGCCGAGAAGGCCAACCAGTACAGAGAGAGGATAAGGCAGCTCAAGGAAGGGGCTGAGATCCCAGCTGGCCCCTCCGGCCAAGACAGCGTCTTGGTCCTCGAGGAGGTACCGCGTGTGTCCTGGGACTCTGTCATCGGCGCCGCGGAGGCAAAGGAGGCCATCATGGAATCCATAGTCTACCCGCAGAAAAGACCTGACCTCTTCCCGTTGGGCTGGCCCAGGGGGATACTCCTTTACGGTCCTCCTGGCTGCGGCAAGACCCTGCTTGCTGCCGCCGTGGCCAGCGAGATACAGGCGCAGTTCTACCAAGTGGACGCGAGCTCAATAATGTCCAAGTGGTTGGGAGAATCGGAGAAGAACGTGGCAAAGCTATTCGAGAAGGCCAGAGCGGCAGCCAAGGCAGGAGAACCTGTCATACTCTTCATAGACGAGGCCGATGCCCTCGTCGGCGTCAGGAGCGAGGAGGTGGGAGGCGAGGCAAGGGTCAGAGACGAGTTCCTGGCGCAGATGGATGGGGTCAACGACAAGGGGAAAAACACGTCTGTATACGTGATTGCAGCTACCAACAAGCCCTGGATATTCGACGAGCCCTTCATAAGGAGGTTTGAGAAGAGGATTTACGTCCCGCTTCCAGACATGGGCTCAAGGGTCGATCTGTTCAAGTACTACACGAAGAGGCTGAAGCTCGCGGACGACGTGGACATGATCAAGCTTGCGGAGATGACGGAGGGCTACTCCGGCAGCGACATAAAGGACATCTGCCAGTCGGTTCAGTTGAAGCTGGTCAAGGAGTTCTTCCAAGAGAAGGGGGCAGATGGCATCGACGGGGCTTCACCGTCGGGCGAGCCCAGGCCCATAGGCATGCAGGACTTTCAGGAAGTCGTGTCAAAGAGAAAGCCAAGCGTCAGCAAGCCGATGGTCCAGCTGTACGAGAAGTGGACTGCTGAGCACTCGGCCCTTCGAACCGGAATAGAAGACGAAGATCTCCTCGCGGCACGTTCATCCAAAGTGGATCTTCTCCTCTGAAGTTGGTTGGCTGCGTTTTCCGTCAGGAGACCTTTGGCGGCGCGGTCAGAAGAAGCGGCACTTGGCAGGGGGGTTGTGAAGAGTTTTTGCCCGACCTGCAATTTCTCCTTGGGGCGGGTGTGGGGCTTATGAGGCCTGGCTTGGGCTCTTCATGGGAGGATGCACCTCTTACCTCAGAGGAGCAGGAGATCTGCTCAACCTTCCCTCTCACGTGATGCAGCAAGCTGCGTTGCTTCTGAGCGGGAGGGGGCGGGCCACAAGGTGTCAGGAGAGGGTCGCGGTAGCCATCTACTTGGCAAGCCGGTCGCTGGGCTTGCCTCTTTCCACCAAGGACATATGCGTAGCTCTGGGAATAAGCGGAGGCTCTTTTTCTAGAGCCCTTTGGAAAGCCAAACTGAAGGGTGACGCCTCCATCCCTGCCAGGCCACTCACGGATGAGGAGTGGATACCTCAGTTGGTGCAGAAAATGGGTCTTCCGCCGTCCTGCGAGAAGAGGGCGCTCGCGATCTCGCAGTCGCTGAGGCTGACGGGCCTTTGCACCGCGGCGTCTAGGCGCAGGGCCATGTTGTCTGCCTATCTGGCTGGTCTTGAGGCTGGCACCCCTGCGGTGCTTTCTTTGTTGAGCAGAAGAGACAGGCTGTGGCTGATGTCAGCGGCCGGCTTCGGCAAGAGCTACAGACCATGGAGGAGCCCGGCCGCCAGCGCAGCGAGCTCCAGAGAGTAGCCCGGAGCGGATTCGGACCGCTGTCAGCGGGGCCAGGGCCCGCCATGCTTGGCCGCTACACCACCGGGCTGAGCAGAGGGCCATGGGCAGATATAAGATTGACTAGGGCCACCAAGCCTTTATTTTAGTGCTCTCTTTGCCTATGGGAATATTCCGGGCCTACGACATCAGGGGAACCTACGGGCAGGACCTGCTTCCCGAGACGGCGTTGAAGGTCGGTCAGGCGTTCGCCAGCTTGCTGTTGGAGGAGCAGGGAAAAAGCTTGAAGTTGGCCGTGGGCGGGGACGTCAGGCCGTCAACTCAGCCTTTGCAGATAGCCCTTGAGTCAGGTCTGCTGTCTTTTGGGGCTGACGTGCTGGATCTGGGTATGGTTCCCACCCCGACCCTCTACTTCGCCGTTGCGCACCTTGGGCTTGACGGAGGGGCCATGATAACCGCTTCACATCTTCCTTCGAAGTTCAACGGCATCAAGCTCGTGAAGCGCGGTGCAGTGTCGCTGAGTTACGAAACTGGGATCTCCAAGGTAGAGTCCCTCGTTTCCTCGGGAGAGCTTCAGCCAGTCCCGGTGCCGGGCACTCTGAGCCACAGCAGCGAGATTATGGACTGCTACTGGGCCTACATCAGGCAGGCAACTGGGCTCCAACACGAGGTTGGCCTGAAGGTGGCCGTGGACAGCGGCAACGGCTCATGTGGGTACTTCCCAGACAGGCTGGCTGGGGAGCCCGGCTACTCTGTCGCTTCCATATTCAAGGAATACGATGGGAGTTTCCCAAACCACGTGCCCGATCCTCTTAGGGAAGAAAACCTCCGCGACTTGGAAAAGCTGGTTCAGGACTCAGGCTCTGACGTTGGCATAGCTTTCGACGGCGACGGAGACAGGCTTGGGATCGTAGACAACTTGGGCAGGAGGGTGACCTCGGATCAGGTGCTTGCTCTTCTGAGCAGGCAGGAGCTCATGGAGCACCGTGGGGGAAAGATCATACACGACGTCTTGACCTCGAAGATAGTGGACGACGTGGTAATTGAGGCAGGCGGTCAGCCCGTGATGACCAGGTCAGGTCACTCCTACGTGAACTCTGCCATGCTTTCCGAGAAAGCCCTGCTGGGAGGAGAGGCCAGCGGTCACATATACTATCTTGACGGGTACTACGGTTTTGACGATGCTTCCTTTGCCGCTCTGAAGGTGCTGAACCTCGTGGCAAGAGCTAAGCAGGATGGAAAGGATCTGGCTCAGCTGGTCAACGAGTTGCCGGCATACTGGTCCTCGCCTGAGTTCAGACTTCCGTGTCCAGACGAGAAGAAGGGGCAGGTCTTGGCGAGACTTAAGCAGGAACTTGAGTCCTCTGGTTTACTCGTCAACACCCTTGATGGCGTGAGGGTGGACACGGATTACGGATGGGGCGTCGTCAGGGCATCTAACACGGAGCCTGTGCTTGCCATGAGGTTTGAGGGGAGGGATGAAGCTTCGCTGAGGAAGATCGAGGGCCTGTTTGCGCCAGTCCTGAAGGAGACGCTCGGCCTCTATCCCTCTTGATGTAGGAGAGGGCCAGCTGAAGACCACTCGTTAGGCAGTTGTAAGCCTGCCAGACGAGCCAGCTTCTCTTGGCTTGCCCCAACCATGCGTTGGAGGCCATGGCCAGCTCCCAGAGCCCCATGTAGAGGGGATTGAACGCAGTCAGCCTGTCGAACGCTATGCCAGAGACTTGGGAGTAGCTCTGAAACAGCAGCTTGATCAAGGGTTCAGCCCCTGAGGATGTGCCTTCCCGCTGAAAGAAGGCAAACTTCAGCTCGGCAGCTACCTGACCCAAGTCCTCAACTGGGTAGCCGTAATGGAACATCTCCAGATCTATTGCCGTCAGCCCATCCGCGTTCAGCAAGAAGTTGGTGGGGTTTGCGTCCCCGTGGAGGGGCACGACAGGCAGGGGAAGTGGGAAGAGAGATGACCAAGCCCGCAGGGCATCCGCGGTCTCTTCTCTTTTTAAAGAGCTCGGAGCAGAAGCCATCCGCTTTTCCCAAGCGGGGACCCACCAGCCGTGCTCGTCGGGTGGCTCGCTCGAGTGAACCGCGCTGAGCACGCGGGCGACAAGGGAGACTGCCTGTTCCAAGTCTGGTGAAGATCCCGCTTGCAGTATCTTCAAGAGGGGCAACCCAGGCACAAGATCCTCTATCAAACCTAGGAATGGGGCAGGAAGTAGGCCGAGGGGTCTTACCACCGAAAGAGGAGGATGATCAAGCCCAGAGCCTCTGAGCGTGTTCAGTGCCTTCAACTCCTTTTCCAATCTCCTCTGTCTCTCATTGAACGGGACGGGGTCTAGTCCATACAGTTTCACGGCATAGGACCGCCCGTTGAACCAATAGGCGTAGACTGGTCTGGTCCTGGATTCTAACCTTTTCAGCGTCCCTTGGTCATGGTCCTCTTGGTCTGATGGAAAGATGGCTTGAAGCTGCTTCCTGAGAGCCACCTCAAGCGAGGTCCCATCTGGCACGTCACCGGAGCTCATGGAGGTACCGCCCCAGACCGTATAAACTTGAACCCTTTGCGCATGCGCGAGCTACCCCTCCCCCTTCGGCCGGCCATTCGAGGAGCCGTGCCTGCACGGGCATCCCGCCGAGGCAGCGATCCCCGCAGGGGGACCGGGATTGCACGACTGCGGAGACCATCAAAACTAGGGGTTTATCCCTACCTCGCGGACTTCCCTCTTGACCCCAGTTAGAGTTAAAAGGGGGGCCTTCCTGCTGGAAAAGTTGAAGCCCCTCAGAATCGTCCTGTTTCAGGACGCTCGCGAGCTGTTGTCCCCGGTCCTAGATGTGGTCTCGGCCTGGGATCTCCCCTTCGGCCTTCACACGGTCTTTCAGGAAGTCATTTCTCTGGTGCCGGGGGGTTCGGCAGAGGTGCTCAAGCCTGGTCAGTCCTTCAAGCCTGATGACCACGAGGTCCTTTTGCTCAACTCGTTGCTGCTGGCGCCAGACCCCTGGACAAAGGACAAGCTGAGGGAGATCGCAGAAGGAGGGCGCGAGGGAGAAGCTGGTTTCGTTGAGGGAAGACGCCTTGTGTTTGCCCTCCTCACCCCAGAGGTCGCCCGCGCCGTGGCCCCCTTCATTGTCTCTTGGATGAACGAGCAAAGGGTTGGAGCCGTGGGGCAGAGGGTGATGCCTCTTAGGACGACGCACACGGTTTACGACGAGCTCTACAGAAGACAGCAGCCCAAAGTACTCGTCGGTTCTCCTTGGGAATACGTGGACCTCGCGGTGAAGGCTTCTGGCAAGGAAGGAGGCTGGTCTGCTGTGCAGGATGGCGTCTCTTTGCAGGACGTCGACCTCAGGTCCTCGGTCGTCATGGCTCCCTCCCTCTTGAGATCCGCTTCCCTTGATGGCTCCTTTGTGGGGCCGCATTCCGTCGTCGAGGGCACTGGGCGCCGCGTCGAGGTCAAGGGATATCTTGGGGGTTTCAACACGGTTAGGGCGGACGTGCATGGGCACGTCAGGGTGCGCGCGGGTTCTTCCGTTCTTCAGGAGCTTCAAAAAGATCTCTCAGCTCTGGTCTGCTGGCCAGAGGGACCTGATCCAGAGGAGCTCGCCCAAAAGGCCTACCGCGTCACGGGGGGTTCTGACTGGGACGAAAAGGTCAACGAGCTCAGGGAGATCGCCTCAGGCCCGAGAAAAATGTAAATGCCACTGCTCTCTTCGCTTCATGTCAGCATCGATCTTGGATGATGAGAAGCGCCTGACGGTCGTTGACAGGGAGGGGGAGTTGCAGGCAATTGAGTCTTACCCGACCTCCCTGAGCTCTTTCCTTGCAGGACTTGGAAGCCATCAGGGCAGGGGTGCGGAGGAGGTCGTCATAGCAGGTATGGGGGGCTCAGCCATATCTGGCGACTACCTTGACAACTGGCTTTACACGACATCTGGAGTGCCTGTCTACGTTTGGCGGGACTACGGTCTGCCATCTTTTGTTGACGCGAAGAGCCTTGTGGTCACCATCTCCTATTCCGGCAACACAGAGGAGACCATCTCGGCTGCTCGTGAGGCCATGAAAAGGGGGGCAAACGTGTACGGCGTCACTTCAGGCGGAGCCCTGGCTCAGCTACTTGGAAAGGACAGGCTCTACTGGGTGCCAGCTGGAATGCAGCCGAGGGTCGCGCTGCCATTCCTATTTGCGGCTGCAGCGAAGGCCCTCCACGATCAGTGGGTGATAGGGGATGACCAGTGGTCAGAGGTCATGGGGCTTCCAGGAGTCCTGGGCAGGGCGATCTCTGCGGTCGGCCACAAAATTCCCTACGAGCAGAACGAGTCCAAGAAGTTGGCTGAGGAGATGAATGGGCACCTTCCGGTCATATATGGGTACGGGATATACAGGAGCGTTGCCAGAAGGTTCAAGACGCAGGTGAATGAGAACGCCAAGGCTCCAGCCAAGTTCGAGGAGTTCCCTGAGCTTGACCACAACGAGATAGAGGGATGGGACGGAGGAGACAGCATGCTCAAGGACTTCTACATCATCTCCGTGAGGGATGAGGAGATGGAGGAACCATACCTGTCCAGGATAGGGATCACCATGAGCGAGATCAGCCAGAAGGCCGGTGGCTTCCACGAGCTCTTTGCAAGGGGAAGGACTCCTCTTGAGAAGATGTTTGACGCCACCCTCAAGGGCGACCTAGCAAGCGTCTACCTTGCCATCCTGAGGGGCGTGGATCCAAGCCCTGTCTCCATGATTGAGTCCCTGAAGAGGAGGCTGGCTGAGGTAAAAGCCAGAGGTGATTGAGATGAGAGCCACCCGCGTCCCCGCTGTTTACCTGAACTTCAAGGCTTACGCCTCCGCGACTGGGAAAAGGGCAGTCGAGCTGGCCAAGATAGCCCAGGAAGTCGCCGATGAGACAGGGAGAGAGGTGGTCGTGCTTCCCCAGCATGTCGACCTGCGGTTGGTCAGGCAGGAGGTGAGCATACCTGTTTTCGCACAGTCGGCCGACCCATACGTGGAGGGTAGCTACACGGGTCACGTGACTTTCAACGCCCTTCAGGATGTCGGGGTTGACGGCATAATGGTCAACCACTCAGAACACAGGGTGCCTTTGGACTTTGTCCAGAAAGTCGTGGAGATGGCCAAGGAAAGAGGATTGGAACAGCTGGTCTGTGCGGCCACCCCCGACGAGGTTGCAGCCGTCGCTGCAATTGAGCCGACTTACATAGCCGTGGAACCTCCCGAGCTAATAGGTGGTCCCATATCCGTTGCCACGGCAAAGCCAGAGGTCATCACGGCCAGCGTTGACGCCATGAGGAAGGTGACCAGCAAGTCGAAGCTCCTCTGCGGGGCAGGCATAGCCAACAGGCGCGACGTGGAGGTCTCCGTGAGGCTGGGAACAGTGGGCGTGCTGCTGGCATCCGCCTATACCAAGGCGAGAGACCCCAAGGCTGTGCTCATGGACTTGGTCCTGGGCCTTGCCCCCTGACCCCTCTTGAGTACGCATATATGTACTCTTGGGCATAACCTGCGTACCTGCCGAAGTACGACGTGCCAAACCTCCTTACCCTTTCCTCGTTTTCGTCCTCTTTTCCCAGGTAGATCCGAGAGACCACTTTCCTTATCCAGACGTCGACGGGAAAGGCCTGAAGGTAGCCAAGGGAGAAGAGAAGGATACAGTCAGCTATCTTTGGTCCTATTCCCTTGACATCCATGAGTGCTTCCCTGGCCCTGTCGTATCCAAGCCCCCCCAGGGAGTACGGATCGAAATCTCCCCTCTCAACGGAGGCCGCGAACTCAAGCATGTTCTTTGACCTGAATCCGAAGCCAAAGTCTATCATCTGCTCTACGGACACCATGGCCACTTGAGATGGCGTCGGGAAAGCCCGGAGCTCGTACCCCAGCTCCTCCTGGGTAGACCTCCCAGCAGCCCTTGATCCCAAGGCCTGCCTCATCCTGAGCAGCGAGGCCCTTATCTCCCTGACGCTATTGTGGGCACTGGCCATGAAGGACAAGGAGGTCTCCCATGGGTCGGCCTTCACTATCCTCATCCCTTCAAGAGAGGATATGGCCTTGCGCATGAACTCGTCCCTTCCTATCTCACCGTATATTGTGGGGAGATGGTCACCAAGCCTGAAGTAGTCGTAGGCGGAGTCCCAGTCTGGCACCTTCCCTGGACAGGCAGCAACCGTTTGACCCTCAATGACTGACCAGTAGCAACCTGACCTTCCCCTCTGCCAAGAGAAGGTTTGGCCGCTCTCAAGCGTTGAGCTGACGTCAAGCTCGAGCTGAGGGGTGTCCATCTTCCTTACCAGACCAGTTCTTGCCTATGCCGTTTTGCTGAAAGACCTCCTGGTGCTTGGAGTAGAACTGCTCGTCGGCTGTCTGGTCTCTCATGTTGTCTGGGAGCATTATGGCCACCTCGTCCCGTATGGGATACCAGCGCCTGCAGTTCTCGCAGTATATTATGCCCTCCACCACTTTTTCCCCCTCTTGGGCTATCTTCACCAGCTTCAGGGGATAGTGACCGCACATGGGGCAAGCCAGGATATCCATGAGTTTTTCTCTCAACTCGTGCTGCTTGCATCGGGAGAATATAACCTTTGGGTAGGATCTCGCAGGCCCAGCTGTTCCTTCATGCGAACATCGTGCCCGTCCCAGACGGCGTATGGAAAGGACTTCCTCAGCGTTGCTGCGCCGTAGTTACCCTTGCCGTCGATGCCCACAAGCGATATCTCAAGGCTCTCCTTGCCCTCCTGCCTCCTCACCTGAAGCAGCGCCTCTTCTAGTGCGTCCTGCGCGGGAAGGGTCTCCATCAACTGGACGGCAAGGGCAGCCAAGGCGTGCCTGATGGCGATCTCGCCTATGCCAGTGGCTGCAGCCGCCCCTCTATGGTTCCTTGCGAACACCCCGGCGCCAACCAGCGGAGAGTCTCCAACCCTTCCGGGCATCTTAAAGGCAAGGCCGCTCGTAGAAGCTCCAGCCGCGAGGTCTCCGTCGATGTCTTGGGCCACCAAGCCAACGGTGTCGTGAAGGTCATTAAGGGATTCGTATGCCCGGGCCCAATACCATGGGGAAGGGGGTTGAGCATCCTGCTTGAGCTCCTTGGACGCCTTTTCCCACTCAGTCCTTGAGGCTTCTGAGATCCTCGCTTCCCTCCACATGCCCACGGCTCTTGCGAACTTCTCGGCACCCTCGCCGACTATTAGCGCATGCGGCGTCAGCTCCATGACTTTCCTGGCCAGTGAGATCGGGTGCTCGACTCCTTGTACTGACGCTACAGCTCCGCACCTGCCAGAACCGTCGACGATTGCGGCATCTAGCTCAACCTTTCCTTCCGCGTTTGGCAGTCCGGAGAGCCCAACGCTTCTGATCCCCAGGGACTCAACTGCCCTTATGCCTTCCTCCACCGCGTCCAGGGCAGGCCCCTTTGAGGAGAGCACTTCAGACGCCCTCCTGACCCCCTCAAGGCCAAAGGGCCAAGTCGCGACTGCCAAGGGCAAGGTCCTCACCCTCTTTCAGAGAAGAGCATGGAGCTGCAGGTGTCAACGACGGACCAGAAGAGCGCGTCTGGCTTACCTGCGAGCATGTCCTCCTCCTTGGATATGCCTCCCTGAAGCACGGCGAAGGAGATCATACCTGCCCTCTTGGCAGCCAGTACGTCCCCCAGCGTGTCCCCGACGTAGACGCACCTGCTGGGCTCTACGCCCAGCAGGTGGGCTGCCTTCAAGAGAAGCTCGGGTTCTGGCTTTTGCTTTCCAACCTCTGCGGCTGAAACCGCGACGTCCACGCACTGGTCAAGGCCAAAGGCCGAAAGCGCTTCACCAAGCACGAGCTTGGAGGTGTTCGTAGCTATGGCCACCTTTGCCTTCGACCTCAACCTCTTCAGACAGCCGAGCACGCCGGGAAATGGGCTGGCGTATTTTTTCATGAATGTTTCCACGTACTCGCGGTCTATCTCTTCCACGATATCCTTGCCTGGCATGTTCAACCTTGCGAGCAGTTCCTCAAGTTGAAAGCCAAGCAGTTCTTCTCCCATACTCCTGCTGGGCGAGCTGACTCCAGCCCTTGAGAGAAGGGCCATGTTCTGCCTCACGAAGGCTTCCCTCGAGTCAAGCAGGGTCCCGTCAAGATCGAAGATGACAGCCATTGATCTCATGCTGCGGAAGGCTAGCAGAGGACCCGGATATACGGCTTACGGCACGCATTCCCAAGGGCCTCGAGATCCTCAGAGAGTCACTCAACATGGGATCTCCATCGGCCGGTCTCTTGACTGGTTTTCTGCGCGGTCAACTGACCTCATGCATGCCCAGAGGGCGCCCTGGTCGCGCAGAGGCCAAGCCAAGCACCATGGGAATCGAAGAGACATGCTTGAGGTCAGAAAGGCATATAATCCCGGGTCGCTTGATGCTGTATGGCGAGGGAGGAAGAAACCAGCGCGGTTCTGCTGCTGATTGGCTCCTTCTTCTTCCTCACCTCTAGCGTGCTGGCAAGCCTTTTTCCCGGGCTTGCCTTCTCCGCTGGTCTGTGGCAGCTCTTTTACTCTGCCCCCGGCGTTCATTGCTGGTTTCTGGCTGGCCTATGGGCAGAGTCCATCCTATCCTTTCGGGCGTATCGCGAGGTCAGCTCTCGCTCTGCGGACCCCGGCTCTGCTGTCCTCCCCTTGGCTCTGGCCCTCGGTTCGGGCTTGTTGTGTTGGGCCACGGGACTGAGCATAGTCGGCCTGATCGCGCTGTTGGGAGGAGCTTTCTGCGCGTTCAGCTTCCTGACGATGTTCGTAGATTCCGGGCAGGACCGCTGCCTGCGAGAAAGCGTTTGACAGGGGATTGGAACGACGGCTCCAGGGCCAGGGCAGGCTGACCCTCGGGGAGGTCGTCGCCTGCGCCGGCGCGGGGCAAAAGGTGTCTCGCACGACGGGGTGGAGAGAGCACGAGCTGGGGATGACTGCAAGAGCTCTCCGAGCTGCACGAGGTATCCGTCAGTGAAAAGGCTTATTCGCGGTGGCGTCGCGTCCCCATGCAGCAGGTGGACGAAGAGCTCGTGAGGAGGGTTGCGTCTCTCTCTAGGATCAGGCTTTCCGAAGACGAGGTGGCCCTCTTGGTCTCTCAGTTCAGAGAAATACTGGATTACTTCTCGGCCATATCGTCTTGGGAGCTCCCTCCTCCGTCTCCAATGGATCGTCTCGTTGAGCTGGCAAACGTCTTCAGAGAAGATCAGCCAACCCCGCAGTCAAAGGACCTGACCGGCATCTTCCCCAACAGGGAGGGGAGGTACATCAAGGCCCCCAAGATAGTGTGAGGAGATGAACTTTGAAGCGGCGCGGGGCCTTTGAGGTCGCGGAGATGGTCAGGGAGGGCAAGTGGAGCGCCAGGAGCGTTGTAATGGAAGCCCTCTCTAGGATCGATGCGGTGGAAGGTAGCGTGCACGCTTTCCTTCACGTCGACAGAGAAGGTGCCCTGCGGAGGGCCGAGGAGATAGACAGGGCGGTCGCGGAGGGTAGGGACCCAGGTCCCTTGGCAGGCGTGCCGGTGGCCGTGAAGGACAACATATCGGTGGAGGGGATGCCTCTGACCTGCGGGAGTAGGATCTTGGAGGGTTACGTGGCTCCCTACGATGCCACCGTCGTGAGGAGGTTAAGGGAGGCTGGGGCGATCATAATTGGAAAGACCAACCTGGACGAGTTCGCCATGGGAAGTAGCACCGAGTACAGCGCCTACGGACCCACGCGCAACCCGTGGGATCTCTCGAGGATCCCTGGGGGAAGCAGCGGGGGAAGTGGGGCGGCTGTGGCTTCGGGTGAGGTGCCTTTGGCGCTGGGGAGCGACACCGGTGGATCCGTGAGGTGCCCTGCAAGCTTCACCGGGGTTTACGGCCTGAAGCCAAGCTATGGCCTGGTGAGTAGGTACGGTCTCGTCGAGTTCTCAAACAGCATAGAGGTCGTCGGCGCGCTGGCCTCGACCTCTCGCGACCTCTCGCTTCTCTTCTCGGTCATCAGGAACTCCTCTTCCCCAGATCCTCTTGATCAAACCAGCGTGTTTGCTCCGCTCCAGGACATAGGCGGCATTGAGGGCATGGAGTTCGGCCTACTGATTCAGACGCTTGGAAAGGGAGTGGATCCAGAGGTTGAGAGCGCCACTTACAGGTTCGCGGATGAGATGAAGGACATGGGCGGAAAAGTTGAGGAGGTGTCCCTGCCGGAGATGGGCCTCGCTCTCCCAGCCTACTACCTCCTCGTCTGCGCGGAGGCAAGCAGCAACCTGGCGAGGTACGACGGCATCAGGTACGGCATGCCGGCTCCCCTCGACGCGAGGAACTGGAACGAGGCCTTCTCGACGGTGAGGGGAAAGGGCTTTGGTCCAGAGGTGAAGAGAAGAGTGATGATGGGATCCTTCGAGCTGAGTTCCGGTTACTACGATGCCTACTACCTGAGGGCAGTGGCCGCCAGAAAGCTCCTCAGAGAGAAGATGCTTTCCCTGTTCAGGAAGTATCAGTTCCTGATATCGCCCACGAACCCCGTCCTGGCACCGGCCCTTGGAGAGAAGCTGTCGGACCCTCTCTCCATGTACCTGCTTGACCTGGACACGGTGCTGGCCAACCTGTCGGGCATCCCAGCCCTCTCGATACCCTTCGCCAGGGCCCGCGGTCTGCCCGTGGGGATCCAGCTCATGGCCCCTCCTCTCCGGGACGACTGGCTGACTTCGGTGGCCTCGCTTCTTGAGCTCAGGGGAAAGGTGGAGCTCGCGGGAGAGGTGGCAGAAGTTGCCTGATCCGCGCGGGCACAGCGTCATGATAGGGCTTGAGGTGCATGCGCAGCTGACCTCTCTCAAGACAAAGCTGTTCTGCGGTTGCAGCGCGGACTACAGGTCCCTGCCTCCAAACACCAGCGTGTGCGAGGTGTGCCTTGGTCTGCCCGGATCCCTGCCGAGGCTGAACGGGAGGGCGGTGGAGGAGGTCTTGAAGATAGCCCTTGCGCTTCACTCGAGGCCCGCCGAGAAGAGCCTCTTCTACAGGAAGCACTACTTCTATCCCGACATGGCAAAGAACTTTCAGATATCCCAGTACGACAGGGGAGGTGGGGTCACCGTGGCCCAGGGAGGGTACATGGACGTCAGGGTGGAGCACGGGACTAAGAGGATCAGGGTGAGGAGGGTTCAGCTGGAGGAGGACGTGGCGAAGATAGTTTATCCTGGTTCGCTCATGAGCAGCGGATACGTCATGGTTGACTACAACAGGGCTGGGGTAGCTCTGTGCGAGATGGTCACAGAACCGGACTTGTCCTCGCCAAGGGAAGCCAGGCTCTTCATAGAGAAGTACGCCAGCGTGCTGGAGCACCTCGGCGTTACCAACACCTCGCTGGAGGGATCCCTGAGGGTGGACGCGAACGTCAGCATAGACGGAGGCGAGAGGGTAGAGCTGAAGAACATAAACTCTCCAAAGGACGTGGAACGCGCCCTCAACTACGAGGTTCAGAGGCAGGCAATGGTGGTGGAAAGGGGAGGAAAGATAGAGATGGAGACGAGGCACTGGGACGAGCTCAACAAGGTAACCGTCGCCCCCAGGTTCAAGGAAGGGGAGGAGGACTACAGGTACTTCCCTGAGCCCGACCTCCCCCCGTTCAGGGTTGAGCCAGAGCTCCTGGAGCGGTTGATCCGTTCTCTTCCAGAGCTGCCAGATCAGAGGGCCGAGAGGTTTGTCAGGGAGCTCGGCCTGACGGATTACCAAGCGCAGGTGCTTGTGTCGCAGAAGCCGCTGGCCGACTCCTTCGAGGAGCTGGTCCACCAAGGGATCTCGGCGTCGGAGGCAGCTGACTGGACCATGAACGAGGTGCTTGGAGACCTGGCCGAAGCCGGGCTTGATGTCTCAGATCTGCCCAGGCTGGTGCCGGGCATAGCATCTCTTCTCAAGAGCTTGGAGAGGGAAGAGGTGACGGGAAAGATGGCAAAGCACGCCCTGAAGCAGCTGGTGGCGACCGGCAGGCTCCCGGAGCTCTCTCATCCCATACGCGACCGTCAGGAGCTGGCAGCCCTGGTGGAAGATGTCCTGAACCAGAACCCAGAGGTGGTCAGCAAGGTTGCCGCTGATCCGAAGGTCGTGAACTACTTGGTTGGTCAGGTGATGAGGAGGACCAAGGCAAAGGCGGACCCACAGCTCGTGCTCTCTCTCATAAGGGAGGCCTTGGAGAGAAAAGGAGCCAGAGAAGACAAGTCAGAAGGAGAAGGGGCGGCGCGAAGGACTTTTAATTTGACCCGGCGGTCATCGCGCGAATGAAAGCACTGCTCTCTGTCTTCAGCTCCCTCAGGGCGGATCACGTGGGTTGCTACGGCTACGGCCGGGATACCACCCCTACCGTGGACTCCGTTGGGAAGAGGGGATTCGTCTTCGAGAGGGCCTATCCCTCAGACGTGCCCACTTTTTCCTCGTTGTCCTCGCTCCTTCTGGGGTTGCCTGGCACGTCGACTGGACTGCTTCGCGGAATGGCCAGGGGATGGCCCCCTGGGCTCATCACGCTGGGACAGGCATTGGCTGGTTCTCACTCTACCGCGGCCGTGATTCCCGGCTTTCCCCCTCTTGCGCCCGGCTTCCATGCCTTCTTCGACCCGGCTGCCGGTCTGGGCTCGCCCTACGGGGCCACCGCGGAGCAGGTGAACGCCGCCGCCATGCAGTGGCTGAGGGAGCACTACGCCGAGGACTTCTTTCTCGTGCTATTTTACCCGGACCCGCATGTCCCTCACGAGCCTCCTGAAGGAGGCCCCGGGGCCCAGGACTCGGAACATGGAGGTCCAAGCCTCGAGGCGTTCTACGGCAGCAAGCGGTTCACGGAAAACAGGTCCTCCTATGCCTGGCTTGAGGGCTTTCCGGACCTCCAGTACGCTGTGGCCGCCTACGACTCCGAGGTCAGGCGGGCAGACTCCTCGCTGGGGGAGATGCTTTCGCTCTTGGATGAGCTTGGCATCCGCGACGAGACCCTCGTGATCCTGACCTCCGACCACGGCGAGAACCTCGGCGAGCACGGCCTATTCTTCTCCCACGAGGGGCTCTACGACGCCGCGATCAGGGTTCCCCTGATCATCGACTTGCCCTCCTCCCCAGGGGGCGGGAAGAGGTTCAGCCAACCAGTGGAGACCCGCCAGATCTATGGGGCGGTGCTGGCGCTGGCGGGCCTTCGCAGGGCCGAAGAGTCGAGCGAAGTCCTCCTCAGGCTCCTTCAGGGAGAGGTCCCAGAAGGAGAAGAGGGGGCCGTCACCACGCAGGTCGATCCGCCTGGCAGGAGCCTGGTGAAGGGCGGGAAGAAGCTCATACAACCGCTGGAGGGCAAGCCTGAGCTGTACGACCTTGAGGCCGATCCAGGAGAGCTACATGACATCTCGGGCCAGTCGAGAGAGCTCGCCGAGGAGATGAGGGCCTCCTTGACGAAGGTCGTCGCTTCCATGCTGTCGGGGCGTCGGGACACCCTTGGAGAGCCATCGCGAGGTCGGAGCAAAAAGGTTATACGGTCAGAGCCTGAGATCGTGCTCTTGAGAAGGGCAAAGAAAGGGTGACGCAAGCGCGTTGAAAAAGAGTGGTGAGCGTTGAGCGCTGACGACCAGGCAGGGGTGCCGGCGGATATCCTGAAGCAGGCGTCCGTTGAAGAGAAGGACGTGCTTTACTTCGCGAGTTCAGACATAGGCGACGACGGTGGGTACGGCACGAGGTGGCTCCTGGTGACCCGCTCTCAGCTGATAGTCGTTGGAAGCGGCGTCAGGCGCTTCGACTTGGCTCGGGTATCTGAGGTCGACGTCGTGGACCACTTGGGCATGGGCGAGCTGGTCTTGTCTCTCGACGGAAAGGAGGTCGCGGTCATCTCCTTTTCCAGGAGCAGGGTAAAGGACTTCAGGAAGGCCGTCGTGCTCATATCGGAACTCATACAGACGAAGGGTCACCCGCTCTACCTGAAGGTAGAGAGGCCCAGGAAGGAGAAACACAACGTGTACGCTTGGCTGTTCAGCTTCATAAGTCCTTACAAGCTGAAGCTCGTCCTGGCCCTCCTCTTCTCGGTTATAGGAGTGCTGGTGGCCTTGGTGCCTCCCTACCTCATCAGCTTGCTCATCGACCGCGTCTTCCAGGCAAAGCAGGTCTCGCTCTTCGTCCCGCTGGTGCTTGCGGCCCTGGGTTCCTACGTCGCAGGCATACTGCTGGGAATCGGTTCGTCCTACCTCCTGAGCTGGTTCGGGCTGAGGATAATGGCTGACATGAGGGACAGGGTCTACGCCCACCTGCAGGCCCTCTCCCTTGACTTCTACGATAGGATGAACTCGGGAAGGATACTCTCCAGGGTCGTGGACGACGTGGGGAGGATGCAGTGGTTCCTCTCCTCGGGTCTTCAGAGCTTCGCGGTCAACTTGCTCACCATGATCGGGATAGGGGCCATAATCTTCCTCATGGACTGGAAGCTGGCGCTCTTCGTCCTGATCCCCATACCCGTGATAGCTATCGGCATACCGCTCTACAGGAGAAGGGCGCACGCAGTTTACCACAAGGCTTGGAGGAAGTGGGCTGACGTGGACACGTTGCTGGTCGACACGATACCGGGGGTCGTGGTGGTCAAGTCCTTCTCGCAGGAGCCCAGGGAGGTGGAGAGGCTGAAGGGTCACCTCGACCAGGTCGTGAGTTCCAACATGAGCGCGGTCTCCTTGAACCTCCGCTTCTTCCCAGTCATCGCCCTCGCGACCAGCGCGAGCGCGGTCCTGATGTGGTACATAGGCGGGCTCCAGGTCATGTCGGGGACGCTTGCGCTGGGCACGCTGGTGGCCTTCACGATGTACATGGGTCAGTTCTACGGTCCGGTGAACGCACTCACGAACCTCGTCCAGCCCATGCAGCAAGCCATGACCTCGGCTGAGAGGGTCATGGAGATAATGGACGAGCAGCCGGCTGTGACCGACGGTCCAGACGCCGTCGACCTGAAGGTGAGAGGTGAGATCAGGTTCGAGGGGGTATCCTTCGGCTACGAGCCCTACCTGCCTGTCGTGTACGACCTCAACTTCAGCGTGCCCGCGGGGTCCACGGTCGGGGTCGTGGGGCCCAGCGGGGCCGGGAAGACCACGCTCACCAAGCTCATCATGAGGTTCTACGACCCTCAGTCTGGGACGATCTACGTGGACGGGGTGGACCTGAGGAAGGTCAGGCGGTCCTCCTGGAGGAGGCAGGTCGGGATAGTCCTTCAGGATCCCTTCCTGTTCGACGGGAGCGTCGCCTACAACATATCCTACGGCCTGGAAAGGGTCGATCCCGAGAGGATCGTGGCGGCCGCGAGGGCAGCCGCTGCCCACGACTTCGTGATGAAGCTCCCCCTTGCCTACGACTCGTGGGTGGGGGAGAGGGGCTCTTCCCTATCTGGGGGGGAGAGGCAGAGGATATCCATAGCACGTGCCATCATCACCGACCCAAGGGTGCTCATAATGGACGAGGCCACCTCGTCCGTGGATTCCATAACGGAGAAGAAGATCCAGAGCGCGGTGAACAAGCTGGTCAAGGACAGGACAACCATCATAATAGCGCACAGGCTGTCCACGGTCAAGGGGGCCGACCAGATACTGGTGATGGATCACGGCACGGTCGTCGAGAAGGGTACCCACGAGGAGCTGATGAGGCTGAACGGGCTGTACGCACGCATGTACAGGGCGCAGTACGAGGAGGAAGAGGCCCTTTCGCTCAAGGCGCAGACCAGTACCCCGGGAGGCGAAGGGCAGTGAGAGGAGCCCTGCGTTTCCTTCCATGTCTAGCGGCCAGCAGGCGGGGAGGTGAAACGGGTCGAGCATCTCCTCGGAGAACCCGATCGACGAGAGAAGTGTCAGGATAAGGAGGCAGGGACCTTCTCACTACCTGACCCTTGAGAAGGAAGGGAAAGTTTGGCATGACCTGATGCCAAGGCTGCCTTTCCCACTCTCACACCCGAAGTACGTGCTGCTTTCTCAGCGGGCTGGAGACGACTGGGTTGACGTGGGGACGATCAGGGATATGGACCTGCTGGACCCCGAGTCCAGGGCTGCGCTGGAGTCCGTCTTGGCTGAGACCTACTTCATACCGAGGGTCAAGAGGGTGCTTTCTCTCTCGACCACTGGGGACGAGTTCGTGTGGGAGGTCGAGACAGACAAGGGAATAAGGAAGTTCAGCACGAGGGGTCGCAGGAACGTCATAAGCGACGGGAGGAGGCTGATACTCATAGACACCGACACGAACGTCTACGTGGTGGAGGACGTGGCCTCCCTGGACAAGGGAAGCAGAGCCTACGTGGAGAGGTTCCTGCGAGGGGACCTGAAAGGGAAGGCTCTGGCGGACAGGGATGGCGACCGCTGCCATGGCTGCTGGGTGCTTCTGGCTACCAGAACCTCTCCGTGTGTTGGCCCAGTCGGTGTGATCTGCCCCACTTTTCCCAGGCTGACCGGCGATCGATGGGTCGTTCCCTTGAGAGCTCTCCTCCTCCCACCCGCTTCACCCATCCGGCCCTTGCCCCCGAGGCCACCGCCTCAGCCACAGCCTTCCGTCCCTGATCGGGACCTTCGACCAGGCCAACGAGGGAGCCTCCCATTCCCGCCCCAGAGAGCTTCACGCCAAGAGCGCCAGCGCGCTTCATGGATTCCCTGATGACCTCGATCTGCGGCAGGCTGACGTCGTAGTAGTCGCGGAGGAGCCCGTGCTGGAGGTCCATCAGCCTCCCGAGCTGGAGGAGGCTTTCCCTGGTCCTCCCCTGGCCGAGCAGGGCCAGCGCCTCCTCGGTGGACCTCTGCATTCTGACCGTGAAGGTCAGGCGCTTGACGGACGTCTCCGAGAGCGATGGCGTCACCCTCATGAGCTGTTCCTCTGTCAGCAGGTCCCACCTCGCGCTTGCCACATCCCTTCCCAGGTCCAGCCCTGCCTCCCTGAGCTCCTTCAGGGCGGATGCCATCTCGGCCTGCCTGGACGAGTGCACTCTGGCCGTTGAGTGGGGCAACCCCGAGTCGACCACGGCAAGGGTGAGACCCCAGGTCCCGTAGCTGACCGAGCGGTATGGCGGGCGGTTGAATATGAGCGTGAGGCCACCGAGGGCACTCCCGTACTGGTCCAGCCTGCCGCAGGGTATGCCCATGATCTCTCTCTCCGCCTTGAAGGCCATCTCGGCGATCTCCCGTCTGTCCATCTCAAGAGAGAAGAGGCGATTGAGAAAGGATGCGAAGGCCACCTCCAGCGCCGCCGAGCTGGCCAGGCCTGCCGACAGGGGCACCTCCGACCTGACCTCGGCCCTCAGTCCGACCTCTTCGTCGTGCAGACGGCCCGAGAGGACCGCTTGAGCGGTCGACCTGAGGTAGTCCCCGAACCATCCCCTTCCCAGAAGCTCGGCCCTCTCTCCAACCCTCGGGAGCCCGAACTCGTCCTCCTGGTGAAGCTCGCGCGAAAAAACGCGGGCCCTGCCGCCGTTCTCTCTCTCCCCGTAGACGCGGACCCTCATGTCCAAGGCCGCGGAGACGACGGGCAGACCCTTGTAGTCCTGGTGGGTGTTGAAGAGGTCTGCGCGGCTTGGTGCGGAGGACATGAACTCCATGGGGGTTTTCGACGTCGCGCTAAAAGCGTTTTAGTTGGCGGGGTCCCTTGGACCGCCGGGAAGGATGGGTGCGGGAGAAGGAACTCATGCGGTTCGGCGGTTCCAGCAAGCCTCAGGGTGACCTGAGGGGTAAGTGAGCCTCACCGAAACTGGATGACGCCTGTGAGGCCCCATGAACCCTTGGGGTCCGCCCTCCAAGGGGATCTCCCGCGCCTCCTCGGGTCTCCCCGGCAGGATCCCTTTCTGAGCTTCTTCGCCTGGGATCCGTTCTTAATCTCATTCCACTTTCCCCTTATCCTGGAGACTTTCTGAGCTTCTTCGCCTGGGATC
>JGI20128J18817_1000080_pt1 | contig 29937 bp, 25 predicted proteins | sample JossMetagenome_FD_18817 | JGI IMG/M metagenome (IMG submission 18817)
GTTGTGTTTCTGTCAACGCCTATAAACACCTTTGCATCAATAGGCTTTGGTTCTTCAATTGACACAGAAACGTACGCATAATTCTCATCAATTTCTACCTGGTTTATCTTTGTGAAGCTATTTGGAAAATGATAAGGAAGAATGAGTTTTAACGATGGTATTTCGATATGCTTTTTTTCTTTGTTTACATGTATGCCCTGGTTTGGTATTGTCAAATTGACACGAGAAACATTCTTTATCTTCTTATTCCTTGAATATTTTCTAAGGATTTGGTTTGAGATTATTGATTTTAGCCCAAAGCAGGCAACATCTTTTGATGACATACTTCTTGTTTTTATTGCGAATTCTGCAATCTGCTTTGCCTTCTTGAGCTCCGCAGAAAAGTCCTTATTATGTTTTATTTTGTATGTGATAATCATTTTTTATACCATTGTTTTCTATAATACTATAAATTTATATAATTGCTTATCGAATTACAATACACTCGCATTCATCCCATGAATAAATTCGTGGGCTTTCTGCTATGCATTCTGTAAATCTGCAAAAAGCTTTAAATTTAGATTTGCAGATTACATATTATGCAGAATGCCGATTTTTATGTTATTGACAAAGGTGCTTACAAGATATATACACATGATCAAATAGCGATAATATATTATAATTTGGATCCTGACCCAGAAAGCTTGACATTTCTTGATGTAAGCAATGCAAGCAGGATTAATCCTAAAGAAAACGAAACACTGCTTGATAGGCTTATCAAAAAAAGCGATTCGTTTCTTTTAGAGAATGAAAAGCTTGCAAGTATAATGGACATGCTAAGAAAAGATGAAATAAGCAAAGACCAGCTGAACGCTGTGGTAAGAAGGAGCGGCAGTGAAAAGGCAAGGCACGCCCTTTACAATATAATAAATGTACTGGGTCACAACAACATTCTTGAGCAATCGCATGCCCTTGTAGCGCTAATAGCACCAATTTCTGCTATTATGGAAATCCAGGATGAGCGCTTTATAGCATCACAGGAAAGGTCAACGAGATATGTAAAATTTAATGAGCTTTACGTGCCAGCAAGCCTGCAGGGCAACAATGAAGCATATACAATTTACACAAGCACAGCAAACCTGCTTAAGGAAGCATATGAGAAGGCATTCAACGAAATGGTAGAAAGGCTTTCTGCGCTTTATGATCAGAAGGAGCGTATACCGCCAAACAAAGACCATATACAGAATATTATAGAGCCTACAGCAAGAGATCTCGTGCGTGGTCTGCTTCCTATGGGAATGCAGACAGTTGCTTTCTTTTCCACTAATGCAAAGAACCTTGAGAATATAACAAAGAAGCTTCTTGCAAAAAAGGATTCAACATGCAATATACTTGGCAGTGGGCTAAAGCAAGCAATAGAACAAAATATGCCTTCTTTTTCGAAGCATCTTGAGCCTGACATGTTTGAAAAAGACTATTTCAACAGCATAAAAAAGATAAATGATACATATGAAACTCCCATTGTGAAAAGCTTTGATGAGGAAAATGTGAGTTTAGACTACGCAACTGATGAAAATACGCTTTTGGGTGAAATAGCAAGTATGACAGGCATTGAGAAATCTAATGCACTTGAATATATAAAGAATATAACACAAAATAGGCACGGCAAGTACAATTCTTTGAACAGTACAGTTATTGGCGTTGGTTCAATGCTATTCAGCTTTGATATAAGTATAGGCTCATTAAGGGATCTCCAGAGGCACAGAGATGCAATTAAAAATTATGAGATAAATGACAATATCTGTTATCTGCCTGCAGAGATTATAGGCAGCAATTCTTATACATACATAAGATACGTGCTAGGAGAAGTTGCAAATTCCAGGAAAAAGCTTGCTGAAATGGGCTTTGTTGATGAAGCCAAACTTCTAATGCCACTTGCAACAGGTGCAAGGATGAGCATGCATACAGGTTTCGGGGAAGCAATATATATAATAGAAAATAGGACCACAAAGGAGGCTCATCCAGAGTACAGGGGCATTGCTTTGAAGATGTTTGATGAGCTTAAGAAAAGTTATCCTAGCATAACAAAAGCGATAAATATATTTGCAAANGCTTCTGACCAGGTTTATTCTAGGGCAGAAAAACAAGGTACGAACGACGTAAACAAAGAGCTTTTATTCTAATTTACANAGTTTTATTANGGAATCATATACNTAGTCATACTTTCAAAACTATTCAAGCAGGGCCAAAAGCAGTAAGCGATAAAATCATTTTTTCTTTATCACATAACTTCTGCCCCTCCATGTTATACTTTCCATGCTAGCTGCCTTAAGCAGATTGTATAAGTACAGTGCTGGCATTAAAATTACAATAACAGATAGCATGGGTGGCCTTATGGGTGAACGCATAAACGCTTTGTATTCGCTGATTACAAAGTGCAAAAGCAAGACTGCAAATACTGGGCTTAAAATAAACGGCAGGACAATACCAGAAGCGAAAAGTAATAGTTCTGCTGAGTAATATGCTATTCCAATATATAAATTGTTTTTATAACCCAGAAGCGTAAGCGCTGCTTGCCTATTTGCCCATTCAATAAAGCTATGCTTTGTTTCCTTTACATATATAACGGGTTCAGCATCCTTTACATAAGCTATAGATAATCCCTTTTTATTAGATTGCTTTGTTATGCTTATATCATCTGAAATAGAGTACTTGGAGTTGACGAGCATATTGAACAAATTTGCATCTATAATATCATTCCTAAAGGCAAGCGAGCCGCCCCATCCAAACCTTGTTGCTCTGCTTGACATAAGGCTCTTTCCAACAAGGCCCCAAAGCATCTTTACATAAGACCACAATCCATTATCTATAGGAACAAAAGTCGGAAATGTTGTTGATATACCTATTGAATGATCAGATAAAGGTGCTATAAGGTTCCTAAGCCAGTCTTTTTTTACCATAATATCTGAGTCTGCTATGACATATACCTCGTAATCATTTAATTTGCGCAGAGCATATGAAATTGCTCTATTTTTTCCACTGCACTGATTGCACTTTCCTTTTGCAATAAGTATAGATATACCAAGCTGTTTTGCTGTTTTTGCAGCTGGATCGTCTGCAGAGTCAACTACCGCTACAAGGTCATAATTTGCATAATCCTGATTTTTAAGTGAAATAAAATTCTGTCCTTGTTTTATATCATAACCTTTAGCAGGAAGAATAACCAGTGTTTTTGGCACATAACCTGGTTTTTCTATATACTCTTCGTGTTTACCTCTTACGCCGTTCAAGTCGAGCACAAGCACAACAGTAAACACAAAAAGTATGAAAACCTCATAAATCAGAAGCACCATAATAACTAAGAAGAATCAAAGATTTTAAAGACTATCAGAAAAATTAGCGAAGAAAATTACAAAAGATGTTGTGCATTGCATGATGCTGCTACACTATTTATAAACAAGATATACGCCTTTGCAAAACAGTAGCACTTAGGTCATAAATGTAATTTCGCCATTGGAAAGAAGTCTAGCCTATTAGTCTCTTGTATCTTGCTCTGATTTATTTTTAAACACGATTTTCTTCACCAGTTTGAACTCCTTTATTCGTATGCTGTTGGCTCCTCTAATGGGAAAACTTGCAACAAATGCATTGCAACCTTCAACTTTTGATTTAAGAGGGCCTGTAGAGATGCTCTTGGTGCCTGTGAATTTTTGATACGTTACCTTACCTATGAAGCACACGAGCCTTGGTCTTCTGCTTCTTATCAGGTTCCTTATTTTCTTGATGTTCTTGCGCTCCTCTCCACGTACTAATTCAGCTGCACTCCTTGTAGGCCTATCAACTAAATTTACAAATCCGTATCTATATGCTGCTCCAAATTTACCTAGATAAAACCTCTTAAGGCTTCTGACATCTTTGAGTACTTGTATGTCTTCATTTATCAAGCCTGCCTTGTCCAAGAGGTACCAAAAATTCTTGTTGTTCGAAAATGGCACGCCATTTTTGTATGATCCATAATGCGGGTTTATACCTACAAACAATATTATTGGCCTCTTTGGCACTACATATTTTATCATGTGATCATGGGTATGTTATGTGAGTCCCAAAAACTTTGGCAAACCCAGTTAGTTTATGTTCACTTATGCTATTAATCCCTGTTATCTCGTAGACTTTGAATCCTTGTATAAGCATAGCATCAGCAATTAACGATCTATGACATCTGAATGGGTTTCCCTCTGCGCACATTATCACAACCCTCTTCTTTAATGCTAGTGACCTAAGCCTTTTGATTGCTGAGCTAAATTCCCTCGTCTGCATGTAATCTGCAAACCCCCTAAAACTTGCATTTATCCAGCCCGTGTTCTTAGATTCTTTACTTGGTTTCCTCAAACCGCCTAGTTCCTTCATATGTACATATCTTATGCCGTTTTTACGCAAATACTTTGAAAGCCTTTCTTTGTTAAATTCAGGCCTGTGTCTGGATTTTGGTACTGTTCTAATATCAACAAGCATCCTTATGTCATGATTTTTAAGGATCGAAAGAAATTTTTGCGCAGTACGCGTTGAGTAGCCTATTGTAAACATAACGTGATGTTCTATCAACTTATTTTCACCAATAATACTAATCAAGCCCCATGAATCCTTGCTCATATAACAAGGCGTATGTATTTCACTGTTTATTCTTAGTAGCAAACACCTTCTTTGCATGCTTCCATATGTCCCAGGCCACAGCAAATCGTATTCTCTGCATTTCGGTGCCATTCGTGGCTTCATCTAGTGTTATGTGGTATTTATCCTTCATATAATCCAGGAATTCTTTATCGTACTCCACCATGTCATTCACAAAACACATATTATATATATCTATATAATCATTTCTAGATTTAGGTCTATTTGTCCTGTTACTTTAAGTTATAAGCCCCAGGAGGGAGTTGAACCCTCGACCTCCTGTTTTCCCGTTCTCTTCTTGGTTAAACTTCTTCATAAGAAGTTTACGAGACAGGCGCTCTACCACTGAGCTACTGGGGCAATAACAATATAAATATATTAATGAAACTATTAAAAGTATTATCAAACAAATAATCTTGATTGGATGGCTGCAAACAACGCTGAAGGCGACCCAAGCAACAATATAGGGTTTATCGGCATAGAGAGCCCATACGATCAGCAAGGTGGCAATCCTCCATCAGGAAATCCCACTATACCANCAGNTGANGAATCACCACCCCCACTGGAAAAAGTTATCCCGGGCTTCAGCACAGAACAGACAGAGGAAGCAAAGCAACCGCAGCCACAGGCAGCCGTACCTAGGCAGAAAAGGCAGTATGGCAGCATGCTTACTATAATCATAGTTCTTGTGATAATAGCAGCGGTAGCTGGAGGTTCTTACGTAATTTTGACGCAAAAACACGCGGCAACTACCATAACAACTACTGTTTCAACCACTGTGCCAAAGGTAAATATGACAATAATAAATGGATGCGCTCAGATAAAGTCTCCTGGCAAGTATTATTTCAACCATAATATAAAGGTAAATATGTCCAGTGGTGCATGTCTCAATGTGACTAGCAGTAATGTTGAGATTATAGGCAATGGAAACAGCTTAGAAGGCAGCGGTCCTTATTCAGGCCTGCCGCCGTTTACATACGGGATAAAAATAGGGTCAGTAAGCAATGTGACAGTATACGATCTTGCAGTTTCTGACTTTTCTTATGGTGTGTTGCTCAAGGGTACTTCAAATTCAAGGCTGGCTCTTGATAACTTCAGCAAAGACACAATGTCAGGCGTGCTAATTGAGAATGCCTCTTACAATGTTATAGAAAACAGCACAATGTTTGGCATGGCAAGCAAGGAAGGTGCCATCTACATAGCCAGCGGGCATGGGAATATTGTAAAAAACACAACAATAAATAACAATGCCTATTATGGCATCTCTGTGAATTCTACAGGAAATTCATTCATCGGAGACAATCTTTATGATAATCCTGTAGACTTTATATGCTATTCTGGCGGAGCACTTAGAAATGAAAATTCATTTAGTAATGTAAAATGCGCCACAAATTACTATTGCAATTTTGCGCAGTGTTCTACTACAAACCTGCCTTTCAACATAAGCAGCATAGTACTCTCTAGTAATGTAGCAGGATGCGGCGGAATTTACAGTCCAGGTACATACACCCTTTCAAAAGACATATCCGCAGGCAGCTTTATGAACACTTCAAATCCGCTTTCTGCACATGCTGCATGTATCACAGTGTTATCTCCTGCAGTTGTGCTAAATTGCAATGGGCATACAATCAGCAGTGGAAACTATGGTGTGAGCATTGGTAATATATACAATGTAACTCTGGAAAACTGCAATATAGAAAACAACAGCTACGGCATATATCTCTCAGGTACACTATACTCTAAGATCTACAACACAACACTGAAAAATAATGATTATGGCATATTTATCAATGGAGTTTCAACCATGGGCGCAGTAAACATAAACGGCACAAACAACACATACGGTGCATACGTAAGTTCTTCAACAGGTGTGCTATTCAACCGCTTCAAATTTATTGGCAATTCCTATGGAGTATATATGGATTCAGGCAGCGGCAATTCATTTAACGGCGGCACCCTTATGAACAACAAAAACGGTGACCTTTATTGCACTGCCTCAACATACAACTCAACTTACAACCTGCTTGAGAATACAGCGTGCGGCCTTACTGACTGCAGCTGGGGTGCCTCGTGCCTGCAGCATGAGCCACCTCCAATAAGCATATACCCCATAACAGGGTGCAAAACTATAACTTATCCAGGATCATATTCAATAAACAACAACATAGTAGGTGGCAACAGGTGCATAAATATCCAGACAAGTAACGTGAACATAAACTGCAACGGGCACATAATAACAGGCGGAATGCAGGGCAGTGCCTTTTATATAAATAGCCAGCAGAACGTCTCGCTCACTAACTGCAACATAGATAAGTTTGCAAGCGCCATCAACGTGAGCAACTCAAGCTTCATATCATTGCAAGACATAAACATAAGCAGCGTTTCGAATGGAGTAACAATTGCAAATTCAATATACAGCAAGATAATAAATGTAAACACAACGAGTTTTTCAGGAGGCTCTGCATTCTTCATCAGTGGAGTCAACAAGAGTGTTATATCTTCTGACATAGCTGCAGATGGCACAGGAGCCTCAAGAGGATTTGTGTTTGTTAATTCCTCAAACAACATAATATCATACAACAATGCGACTGGCAATAGCGGTTATGGTTTTGCATTTTACGGAGCAAACGGCAATAATGTATTCAACAACACTGCATATCAGAACTCTAACGACTACTACTGCAATGCCTCTTCATCCGGTATATATGCCGAGCTCAATGGTGTCAATTTCGGCCATACAAAGCAAGGGTGCACATGGCTTGTAGAGCTAACTCCGCTTACAATTTCACCTAGCTGTTATGCAATAAGCAGTGCAAGCCAAGTAACACTAACAAATGATATGCTCTATCCTTACGGTGCTACATGCTTCAACATATACAACACACCTTCCTCCAGCGGCAACAATACTGTAATAAACTGCAATGGCCATACTGTGCTCGCAACTCACGGCGGGACTTTTGTAAACGTTGCAAATGCAACAAATGTTAAGATAGAAAACTGCTACATAAAGAACTTCACAGATGCTGTAACAGACAGCGCCTCTTACGTAAATGTGCTGAACAACACAATAGCAACTGCGAACTTCTCAATAACAGTTGGCAATTCAAGGTATCCTTACATATATAACAACAAGATATTCAATGCTTCATACGGTATAATGATAGAGAGCAGCCTCTATGGCAAGATAATCAAAAATAACATAACTAGCACTAATATACCAATTCAAATCTCTGGAGGCGGGGTATTTACAATAACTAACAATAAGGCATCTGCCGGCTCAATAGGGTTATACCTTATAAATTCAACACTTAATACGCTGCAGGGCAATGCCTTCACAAACATGAGCAGGTATGGCATATTTTGTACTAAAAGCATTGAGAATTCAAGCAGTCTTAATAAGGATTTCGGTGGCAACATATGCTCAAGTAACCACGACTGCTACTGGATGACTACATCATCTTCCTGTGCACCTTGAGATGGTAAAAATGGGAAAGATAACCATCAGGGATGTTGTCAATGCCCTGAAGAAGTGTGTAGACCCTGAACTCGGCATAAATATTGTAGATATAGGGCTCATATATGGGATAGACATAAGCGAAAACAACGACATAACCGTAAAGATGACAATGACCAGTCCGATGTGCCCTGTAACAACAGTGATACTTGCAGATGTGCAGCTCAGGCTTGAAGAGCTAGAGGGAGTTGGCAAAGTGAGTATAGACCTGGTCTGGGATCCTATGTGGAGTCCAGATATGATGAATAAGGATACTAGAGCTAGTTTTGGTGTATAACTAGTATATTGTAGCCTCATCCGCCCTCTTATATGATATTATTTCATCGCTTTTGAACCATATACCTATTTCTCTTGCTGCTGATTCCAGGCTGTCTGATGCGTGTATGAGGTTCTTTACGGACCTCTTGTTACCGTCTGCAAGGGCATATGAGTCACTGGAGTAAGTGCCTCTGATTGTGCTTGGGTCAGCTTTTGCCGGAGCTGTGCTGCCAACTATCTTTGCAACAACAGAAATAGCCTCGTTACCTTCTATAACCATAGCGACCACAGGATTGTCTGCAAGGTAGTCCATAAGGAAACCTCTGACCCTCTGCCCTATTTCAAGCGCTGTCTCTTTTACTACTATGCCTTTCGCCTCATATGAACTTTTTGTCTTGTTTCCTACGCTCTCAAGCCAAGCTTTGTCATCAACATAATGCCTTCCAACAAGCTCCCTGCTTGGCTTTAGCATCTTTATTGCCACAACCTTCAGCCCTGCGTCTTCGAATCTGCTTATTATCCTGCCTATCAATGCTCTCTCGACACCATCAGGTTTCACTAGTACTAAGGTTCTCTCTATAAAAACACCTTTTAATATTTATATAAATATAATACCTGCATTATAAATTATGCAATAGCGTATTTAATCCTTTTGTTGATGTAGATGATCAGGCAACCTATAATTGTAGTGATGGGTCATGTAGACCATGGCAAGACCTCCTTACTGGACAAGATAAGAAACACAGCCATAGCTGCAAGGGAGGCAGGAGGCATAACGCAGCACATAGGTGCAAGCGAAGTGCCTATAACAGTAGTGGACAAAATAGCCGGCAGCCTTCTTAAGAAGTTCAATGCTACTATAACGATACCTGGGCTACTATTCATAGATACACCTGGTCATGAGGCATTCACCAATCTCAGGAAGCGCGGCGGCAGCGTTGCTGATCTTGCCATACTTGTAGTTGATGTAACAAAGAACTTCGAGCCGCAAACCTATGAAGCGATAAACATACTGAAGGAATACAAGACACCATTTATAGTCGCTGCCAATAAGATAGATCTGATAACAGGATGGCGCATTAACAAGACCAGTAGCTTTACAGAATCATTTGAAAAACAGAGTCCTGAAGTTGCAGCTGATCTGGATGCAAGAATATACAGTCTTGTAGGCAAGCTCTCAGAGCTTGGCTTTGAGAGCGAGAGGTTCGACAGAGCCAGGAACTTCCAAAAGGAAGTGGTGATAATACCAGTAAGTGCAAAGACCGGTGAAGGCATAGCTGAGCTGCTAGTTTATGCCACAGGCCTTGTGCAGAAGTTCCTAGAATCAAGGCTCAGCATAGAAGTAAACGGCCCAGGAATAGGCAGTATAATAGAGAAGAAGGAGGAGAAAGGCCTTGGCACTACAATAGATGTGATACTTTACAACGGCACACTCTCTGTCAATGACAGGATAGCCTTTGCAACAAGTACAGGCGTTGGAGAGGCAAAAATAAAGGCGCTGCTAAAGCCCAAGCCTCTTCAAGAGCTCAGGGAGTCCTCTAGCAAGTTCTACAGTGTAGATTCTGTGAGTGCTGCGGCAGGCATAAAGATAAGTGGCAGCGGTATAGAGGATGCACTGCCTGGGTCACTTCTGGTCTCTACAAGTGTGCCAGATTATAAGACTGAAATAGCCTCTGAAATACAGGAGGTCTTCGCAACTGACAAAGAAGGCATAATACTCAAGACAGATACAATAGGAAGCATGGAGGCCCTTTCCAGGCTGCTTAAGAGCGCCAATGTAAATATAAGCAGGAAGGAGCTAGGAAATGTGACAAAAAGGAACGTGCTCGATGCTTTCTCAATGCGCAGTTCTAATCCATACGATGCACTTATAGTTGCATTCAATGTAGGCGTAGACCCAGATGCAGAAGTAGAAAGTGCTGCGGCAGGGATAAAAATAATCCAGTCAAATATTATATACAAAATAGTAGAAGATTACAAAGAATGGGTTGAGGAGCAGAAAAGCAAAGAGCTTTCAGCTGCAGAGAAGGCGCTGACCCTGCCCGGAATGATTAAGGCGCTGCCAAATATGTGCTTCAGGGTTTCCCATCCAGCAATCTTTGGAGTTGATGTTCTTTCAGGCAGAATAAAGCCTTCATATCTTATAATGAATGGGAATGGCTCAATAGTAGGCCGCATAAAGGAAATCCAAAATGAGGGCGTTTCGCTTCAGGAAGCAAAGAAGGGAGACAGCGTTGCCATATCTGTTGAAGATGCAGTCTATGGCAGGCAGATAAGCGCAGAAGATATACTCTATACATATGTAAGCGATTCTGATGAGTCTATGCTTAGAAATAAGTTCAGTNNNCTTCTTTCTGATGAGGAAAAAGACCTACTTGATAAGATAGCGCAAATAAAGGCCTCAAGGCGCTGAAAACAAAAAGCGAACAAAAACCGAAACATTGAGGAAACCTTTTTTATTTGATTGCAGNTAAAAAANTGATNCAATGAGCAAGACATGGGAGACCAAGCAAAAGATACTAGATATGCTGAAGACAAAGCGCATGACGCTCAGCGAGATTAGCGACAGGCTTTCTCTGGCGCCATCCACTGTCAGCCAGCATATTAAGGAGCTTCTCAGGATAGGTGCAATAAAAGAAGTAGACAATCCTTTCATAAAGAAGTGGAAATACTATGAGCCAAATGTCGCATTCAATGTGGCAGAAGTTAGGGAAAGCAGCATAAGGCAGAAGCTTGCTATGCCTATCAGCGCAATTGCCGCAATAATAATTATTTCAATGGTGTATCTGACTGTGCGTGGTACATATGTACAAGCTGCGCAGCTTTCAATAAACAGCCAGGTACCTGTGGGAAGTACAGTGTTCAGTATATCAGATGCGCCGCCATCATACAACATATCTGCAGTATATATCAATATAAGCAGCGTGGCTGTGCACAGCATAACTACGGGCAAGTGGTACAAGCTTCCGCTGGAGTCAGGTACTGTCAACATAATGGAACTGCAGAATCTCTCAAAAGCAGTTTCAATTGCATATCTGCCACATGGCAATTATAATGTTATATCCTTTGGCATAAGGAAGGCAACTGCCACTGTAAACGGAACAAATCAAAGCATCATTGTGCCCAGCGACATTCTCAGGATATTCGAGCCGTTTAATGTTTCCGGCAACACTACAAACTGGGTTAATATAGACTTCAATCTTGCAAGGTCGCTGCACATAGCATCAAATGGAAAGATAGTAATGATACCTGTAATAAACATGATGTACATGAACGGTGGCAGGCTTAGCATTGAGGGAAACCAGCGTATAGGTATCATATCAATGGGGCATGCAAGAGAGTTCATAGTGGGCATGAATAAAATTGGAGTGATGGAGGCAAACCAGACTGTGCCGCAAAATGTGAGTATAGAGATAGCCAGCAATGGCAAAATGAAAATATTGCCAAGCAATTCCCTCCCAATAATAGTGCGTGGCAGCAGATGCATTATAATAGGCAGCCATGTTCCATATAGTGCCTCGAATGCAACAATAGCAATACCTTACCCTAATGGGCAGCAAACAAAATGGAACAGCAGCATCCAGGCACAGTGCCATCTGGAAAAATCAGCAATCATATGCAATCTCAATTCCACTGGCGCAAATGTAAGCAGCGTTATGCAAGGCGTGGTTTCGGCAATATCAAATACATCATGGCAGCATGGCTACCCAGTAATGAATCTCTCAGTAGGTGAAGAGAGGCTTAGCATTGGTGCAGTACACCATAATGCAAGCGCCGCAATATTCAGCTGCACTAATTCCAACCAATGTGCACTGGTGCCTGTGACAGTATGCCAGAACGGAATGCCAAGCCANAGCATATGNATAAACAATTCATATTATAGNGAATACATGATNTGGTATAGCGAACTCAGGCAAAGCACACATGCATTCTGCCCAATGTTCATAATGAGGAGCAACCTTGGCTGTGCATGCATTTCTAACTACTGCGTTGAAACATACTCACTACCTAAGCCTATACCAATGCCCCAGTAGCTACTGCTTCTTTGGAGGGTACATCTGCTGCCCCTGTAAATATATCTCTGCAGAAAGCTTGTACCTTGAGACGCTGTGAAGTACAACATTTCCACTTCCAGTAAAAGTTGCAAGAAACAGACCAACGCCTCCAAACATGGCTGTCCTTATGTTGTCTACGAACCTTATATGATATGAGAGTGTGGCGTCAAAACCTGCAATATGGCCCGGATCAATCTCCAGTGGCTCTGAGCCATCAAGCTTATGCTCTATTATATCGCCAATTACATGGAGGAATATATTTCCAGGGCCAACAAACTTCTGCAGCACAAGACCAGCCCCTCCCCAGAATGCAGCTCCAAGGCTGACTGTCTGAATTGAGAACTTGACACTCTCCTCTGCAGCAATGTAAGCATAGTGCTCTGCAATGAATTCCTGACCCTCATCGAGCGTTACAACCTTTATCTTGCCAGGGAATACTCCTGCAACAGAGACAACGCCCTCGCCATTCTCTGCAGCAAACTCCGTAAGCATTCCGGTTGCTCCTGTGATTTTCCTCTCTATAGCTCCTACGATGCCACCTACTAACCTCGGTGTCATCTTTACATTTGCAGTCTTGCTTATAAGCTTGCCAGAGTCTGCATAAACTTTTTCCCCGCTGCCTAGATGCAGCCTGAGCCCCTGCATACTGCTTCCTATTATCTCGTAATCCATTATATCATCCCAAATTTTTAAGTATCTTGTTAAGCTCATCGCCATCTATATTAAGCCTGTACTTTGCCATTATTTCTCCTACAAGGAATTTTTTGTCATTGCCCTTGCTTGCAAATTCCTTNACAATTTCCTCAAGCTTCTTTCCTCCTATCTTTTCCAGGCCCTTGTCCTTTATTATTCTGTCAACATCATTTGGTTCCTTAGGCAATGCCTTAAGAACTTCGTCTATCGCAGCCTTGGTTATCTTTCCCTCAGCATACTCTTCAAAAACCCTAAGCAGCGTATCATTGCCTATCTGGTCAACATCAAAGCCGAGCCTTCTGATCTCAGTCATTCTTCCGAGAAGCACAGATGCAACTAGGGCTTTAGGAGCCTTGGAATTACCAATGATATAATAGTAAGACTGCAGCCTTGGAGACCATATCATCTGCTCTGCAAGCTGCTTCCCNATTTCTNNTTCNAGTTTATNCATTGCCTTNTTTATGTCTACAGCTNCTGCCGCCTTTTCTGCNTCTGNCTGCATTCTTTCAGCAACCTCTACAGGCAGCGCATCAGTCTCNGGGTACATTCTGGATCCGCCNGGAAGTGGCCTCAGGAATTTTGTTGAAACATTCTTCTGGTCTACAGCCCTTGTCTCAAGCGGCACGCCCTCAAGCGCAAGCTCAGCCCTGTGTACTGCAAGCTCTGCAGCAGACCTGCACTCTGTTTTTGAGCCTGCCACTATGATGAATGCATCGCCATCATTGATGCCAAGCACCTCTTTCAGCGCTGTCTTTTCACCTGCTGAAAAGCCATAACCCTCAAGGTCTTCATCACTATGTATTATGCCGCCGACCCCTGCCGTCTTGGCATAATCGCTGATCTCGCTGCCAAGCCTCCTGTGTGGACTTATCTCGATGCCGAGCAGTCCCGCAAAACCTCTGAGCCTTGCAGCGTAAACACTGCCGCCATTGTCTATGGCCTTCCTCAGTATACCCACCTTTGTATTGCTGAACATCTTAGTAACATCTTTAGGTCTCTCTACAGCAGCCTTCCTTTTAAGCAGCTCCTTTCTTATTTCTATAAGCTTGGTCTGCCTTAAGATCTCAGCCTCTATAACCTTGTCCATTGTTTCAAGCTCCTGGAATCCTTTTATCTCTACACGCGCGCCATCGCTTATCGATACATTAACATCCTGCCTTATCGACCCAATGCCGCGCTGCACTCTTCCACTGAGCCTCAGAAGAAGCCCTATTTGCATTGCAACTGCTTTGGCCTCTTCAGGTGTTGCTATGTCAGGTGGAGTATCTATCTCTATAAGTGGTATGCCCAGCCTGTCAGTATTATAGATAACCTGGCTACCTGAGCTCTCCTCAATGCCACTCGACTCCTCTTCTAGGAATATCGATGATATGGCTATTTGCCTCTTTCCAACTTCTATAAAACCATCGTAGCCGATCAGCATAGTCCTTTGGAAAGCGCTTGGGTCGCTCCCGTCTACAACCTCTTTCCTCATTGGCTCTATCTCGTCAGGCAGCTTAGCATGTAGTGCTACTGCAATTTCTAATGCTATAGCGAGTGCCTCAGGATTCAGGCTGTGGGGTGGCTCCTCATCAATGTCTACAAGGCATGTACTCTTGTCGAATATGCTGTATACAAATTTCCTCCTTTTCATGCTCTCAAATGCTGTGGCCCTGTCTATGCTTCCGGTCTCGCCCGCAACCGCCCTCTGCATCCTGTCAACGCTGTCTACAACATAATCTTTGGGCATGCCTGCATCACAGCTGCAAAAAAGCTTCTCCTTGGTAGAGAGTCTCTGGTGTATTTCCAATCCGCACTTAAATCCTATCTTTTTGTAGTATTCAGCATCCATAGCATCACATGTACCACTCAAATTTCGTGCGTGGAGTTATCTCTCCAACCATATTCTTATTGAGCATCTCCTTTGCCTTTTCAATGCCATAATTCCCTATTAAGAATCCGAGTTTTACATATGCAACCTCTGGAAGCATATCCTCGCAGTATATTGCGCCTGCGCCGCTTAATAATCTAAGATTCCTGTACACCCTTGAGTTCACCCTGCCGTAAAGGCACTGTGATGTCATACCTACAATAACACCCGCATCAGTTGCTCTCTTAACGTGCGGCAGCCATGAGTACTCTTCTCTTCCTGATACTGGGGTATGGCCTAACCCAGTGCCCTCTATAATTATGCCTTTGTATCCCTTGCCGATGTAAAAGTCTATTATTTCTGGATCAGAATTTGGATATGCTTTAATTAGTGCTACTTTGGGTTCATATTTTGTAAGTGCAGTAACCTTATTGCTTCTGCCTGCAGCAACATTGTAATCTCCAATATACTCTATATTTCCTTCATAAGATATCCTTGCTATAGGGTCGCTGTTTATGGGCTTGAAGGCATCCCTCCTGGATGTGTGCATTTTTCTTACTTTGGTCCCGCGTATGAAGTCACAATAGCTGTCTGAAGAGCTGCCGTGCATGCATACTCCAACTTCTGCTGCATTGCCGTAGGCAGCAAATCTAGTTGAGCATATCAGGTTCATGAATGCATCGCTTGAACCCCTGTCGCTGCTGCGCTGTGCACCCGTTAGTACAACAGGCGCATTAAGCCCCTTCAGCATGAAACTTAGTGCTGCAGATGTGAAATGCAGTGTGTCTGTGCCATGTGTTATAACAACTCCGTGAGCACCTTTGTTGAGTGCGGCAGCCGTCTCTTCTGCTATCTTCTGCCACTCCTTGTAGGTCATGTCTTCGCTTGCTATGCTCATGAGATTATTAACTTCTACATTTGCTATCTCTTTGAGCTCTGGCACCTCATGCAGCAGCTCCTCCGGTTTTGTGAGCATATATACTCCTCCAGTGACATAGTCAAGCTTGCTGCCTATTGTGCCTCCGGTGTAAAGCATAGCAACTTTAGGAAGAGAATTGTCGAACTTGAGATCAGATTCAATATGATCCTTCTGTGAACGCCCCTCAATCTTTTCAATAATAACCCCTTCATCAAACCTTATGCCTATGTTGTAGCCGTTCTCAAGCTTTATCACTATGATGTTGGAGTCACCTATGTCTGCTCTTGGAAGGAGCATTCCGCGGAACTCGCCTTTTTTCGAAGACACTTTGATTGTGTCTCCGATTACTATGCCACGCTTTTTGAATTCCGCCTCAAGTGATTGAGAATACATAGATAACATTAACACATTTGCATTTAAAATCCTTTTTGCTTTGCTTGTTGTTGATTTTTGTAGCAAAAATTTTAAGGCAAAACCGAAATCTGCAAAAGTATTTATTAATTTCATTTGCAAATAGCTTTTATTCTACCCTCATATTCTCATGGGCATATGGTTGGCATCAGGTGCAGCTAGATGCAGTACAAATGGACAGTCCTGACAAATACGACACTTGGAGGGCTGATGTCCTCAATAAACATGACAATAGTGCTAATCTCACTGCCCGCCATATTCAGAGGCTTTGCAATAAATCCTGTTGCGCCAGGAGAGTTTGCAATTCTGCTGTGGATACTGCTGGGCTACAGCGTAGTGACTTCTATACTTCTTGTGACGCTTGGCAGATTATCAGACATGCACGGCAGGACGCGCTTCTATTCATATGGCTTCCTCATATTCACAATAGGATCAATACTATTATCATTGATACCAAGCAACACAGGTAATGGAGGTGCAATAGCCCTGATAGTAATAAGGCTGTTCCAGGCTTTTGGTGGAGGACTCCTGATGGTTAACAGTGCCGCACTGATAACAGATGCATTTCCGCCTGATGAACGAGGCAAGGCGCTAGGAATAAACCAGATATCATTTGTCTCAGGGTCAATGCTGGGCCTTATACTTGGCGGACTTCTCTCAGGCTATGACTGGCACCTGATATTTGTAATAAGCGTGCCATTCGCAATAGCAGGCACTGCATGGTCTTTCATAAAGCTGAAGAACGTTCAGCGCCATGAGAAGACAAAAATAGACTATATAGGCAACGCTGTGCTTGGGTTGAGCCTGCTTCTAATAACGATAGGCTTAACATACGCTCTTGTGCCATATGGAAGCAGCCAGCTCGGCTGGTCTAATCCATTTGTATATGGTTCGATAATTGTAGGGCTTCTGATGCTTCCTTTATTTGTTGCAGTAGAACGGAGGGCAGCTAAGCCGCTGATAGAGCTACGCCTATTCAGGGTAAGGCCCTTTACATTTGGCAATATATCAAGCCTGCTTGCAGCGCTAGGCAGAGGTGCTGTAATGTTTCTTGTAGTGATATGGCTTCAGGGCATATCCCTGCCGCTCCACGGCATAAGCTATGAGTCTGCTCCGCTGTGGGCTGGAATTTACATGCTGCCAATGCTCATAGGTACTGTGCTTCTGGGTCCCATAAGCGGCTACTTGACTGACAAGTATGGTGCAAGGCCTTTTGCAACAGCAGGTATGGTGATATTCTCAATATCCCTGCTTATGCTTGCAGGACTCAAGAGCAATTTCAATATAATCTACTTTGAGCTTATACTGCTCATAAACGGAATAGGATCAGGGATGTTTGCATCACCTAACACCACAGCAATAATGAACTCGATAGGAACAGAGGATAGAGGCACAGGCAATGGGATAAGGATGACTCTCAACAACATAGGGCAGACGCTGAGCATGGCTATATTCTTCACAATGCTTATCACAGTATTCACAATGCAGCTCCCTGGCGCACTTTATAACGAGACAATGAGCATAAGCTCAGATGCGCAGCTAGCCAGAATTATATCATCATTGCCGCCATCAGGGCTTCTTTTTGCATCATTCATTGGCATTAATCCAATGGCTTCAATACTTAATGTGAGCAGGATAAGTGTGAGCTCTGCAGTATATCAGAAGCTTGTAAGTACATACTTCCTTCCAAGCGTCATATCAGTGTCATTCATGCAGGGGCTCAAGATTGCATTGTATATTGCTGCTGCAATGACTCTGCTCAGTGCACTCTTCTCTGCAATGCGTGGCGGAAGGTATGTGCATGAAGAAGAGGTTGCTCATGCATCAAGCAGCAAAGGCAGCTCTAGCTGACATCCTACTACGAATAAATTCGTGGGCTTTCTGTTATGCATTCTGTAAAATCTATTTTTCTAATATCTTGTTTATTATGCTTTCAGTAGTGTCAAATATTACATTCTGCCTGCAGAACCTTGGCAGGTATTTGGCTGCCTTGCCAGAATTTGTTGCAGTTGTCTTGAAACCAATATCTTCTATAGGTGCCACTACCATGCATGTGTCTGCTGCTATGCTCCCACCTGCAGCCTCTATGACTGCATTATAACCTAGTTTTTCTGCCATATCCTTAACTGCCCTTGATGTGGATATCCAGAGTGTCACCCCTTTCCTTATCTTCTTGCCTTCCAGAAGATGCGCAATCTCCTTTATTTCATTCAGTGTTGCATGAGGGCATCCAAATGCTACAAAGTCAAGGTCCTCTGCTTTTCCCGTGTTAAGCTTTGCCTTTGCCTCATCCAGGTCGCTTCTTTCGATCTCAATGCTTTCCTCTATGCTGTTTAAGTTTATCATATTATTTTTAGCTTCAGGGGTAATGCCTTCTATATGATATAAATCAATAGAGCCAGAGGCGGCACCGGCAGCTCCCAGCACCTTAAACTCTTCTACATTAGGCATTCTCTTTATGCCTGTAATATAAGGTATGCGCCCTTTTGCAATCTCACCGAGCTTGTAGCCTAAGAGGCCGAAATCAAGAACTCCATTCAGCTCTGTCTCTACCTTAACTGCAACCTTTGGGTTCCTGTTCTCCTGTAAGTGAAGGCCGTATCTAGGCCCGTAGCCTGCAATGGCATAAAGGAGTGTGCTGAGCCCGGATTCCCTGTTGGTCCTTACACCAAGCACCGAGTTCACATAAGCTATTGCTGACGACTCTGAGAAGAAGTTATCTGTAAATGGTGGAGGCATCTCGCTCACAAGGTAAGGTGTGCATGTTATTGTAGGCATTGCACCCATTTTCATGTATATCTGTATTATCTCAATCTGCTTCTTTGCAAAGTCCTCTGCAATTCCCTGCTTCCTCCAGTCCTGCATATCCATTCCAGCAGGGTTTATTGTCACATGGCTAGCCCTGAAATGGTATTTGCTTCCAAAGTGCCTCCTGAGTTCGAGTCCTGTTTCTGTTATTGTCTTGTATGATACACCTGAAATCTGCACATAGTCTGCAGGTATGAACTCATCAGTTCCAAGCAGCTCTCCAGCCCTTGCAAGGAAGTCAGCAATTTCAGGATCTATGCCAAGTCTTTCCAATTTGCTTCTGTCAACTATTTTTTTCTTCATGCCCTTTATCTCTATGTCTATCTTGCCCAGTATTGCTCCCCACATTGTTATTGGGTCTGCTTTGTCTATTATGATCTTCTTTGGGCCGAAGCCGTTTATAGCAAGGTTTACTATTCTGTCAGAGCCAACTGTAGAGCCTGAGGCTGAAGGGAAGTGAAGAACTTTGCCTGATATACTCTTTCCGTAAAGCTCATGCTCCTTGTTTATTATTACGCCGTTTTTGTCTACGTCATCAAGCCAGGATATCTGCTGCTTGGTTTCAATTTCCTCCATTTCATTCATCTCAAAAATCAATACTAGCCTTCTTCATCTTGAGCTCTTTCTCTTTTGGAACATTTACAGGCCTTGTTGCATCTATGCAAAGCTTGCTTCCAGTGCCGTCAGGTGCCGCCATAGGGTCAAGGCTTGAGCCCTTTACATTGTTGAGCACAAACTCCTTACCAGAAGCCCAGTACATAGTCACTGCATAATTTACATCGTTAGGGTCTGTTATATCTATGTCGTCATCAACAATTGTTATCTTCTTAAGGCTCTTATGGCCCTTTATTGCAGCATCAATTGCAACCTTAGGCTCATCATCACTCTTCTTCCTTATTGCAATCACAGCATCAAGCCATCCGCTTCCACCTTCGGTAAGGTAGACTCCCTTCACATCTATGCCTGCATCTCTGAGCGCCATGTAGATTGTAGGCGTCCTCGGTGCACCCATAAGCAGCTTATGCTCATTGCCGCCGGGGAGCAGTGCATGATATATCGGATCTCTTTTCACTGCTATCCTGTCAACCGCAAAGACAGGCTGCTCTCTTACTATGTCATATGTGTTTGTCAGATCTACAAAAGGCCCCTCCTTTGCCACCTCGTCGTGCAGTATCTTTGCCTCTATAACTATCTCAGAGTCAGTTGGATACTCGCTGCTGTTTGTCTTTGCCTTAACTATACTTATGCCATTCTCCAATGCAGAGGCTATGCCTAATTCGTAAACACCTCTCTCAACACTTGTCGCTGCAGCCACTAATACGCCAGCGCTGTTGCCTATTGATATCGATACATCAACATCCTCGCCATGCTCTTTGGCATCAATGTACATAGTATGCAGATCCCTCTTTTCAACTAGCCTTCCGACAAGCCTGTCGCTACTAATTCTGGCGAGCCTGTGGAAAGAAACGTTCTTTGAGCCGTTCCTCTGTGCAAAGACTACCCCAGAGGTTATATATGCACCCATATCATTTGGGTAGTGCGTCAATATAGGCAGCATGTTGAGGTCGGGCTCTAAGTAATCAAAGTTGCCTGCTGCCTCTTCTATCTTTCCTGGTGATCTTATTGCGCTGCTTATCCTGTCTATCCATCCATCTTTTGTTGTATTTACGCTTTTGCAGAGGAGGTCCATGCTGCTCATTAGGTTGCCTACAACTGGCATACTGCTTCCCTTCACATTCTCAAAAATCATTGGCTTGCCGTCATTCCTCTTAAGAAGCGATGGTATTTCATATTCTGGGCTCTTCTCCTCCTTTATCCTCATTAGCCTGCCTTCAGACTCCAAAGATGAAATAATGTCTCTGAACTTCATTTAATCTATTCTCAATTGCAGCTAAATATTTTAAATAGATGTATGCAATTAGACGAAAAACTAATAACACATTTTTATTTTTTTCTTCAAATAATCTTAGGATCTGATGGACCAGAGGAAATTATCTTTTGCTATAGGTGCCATAGCGATAGCTGTGCTATTATATCTTTTTGTGAGTGAGATTAACCCAAATGTGCTTGTGTGCCCTGCAAATGGTATAATCAACTGTGGCAGGGTGATAACAAGCGAATACAGCAATATCTTCGGTGTGCCTGTCTCTGTGCTCGGCATAATATGGTTCACTGCAATGATAGCACTATCATTCTCAAAGAGCAATAGATATCTGCAGCTTCTTGTGCCGCTATGGGCTGCTGGCATAGTTTTTGTAATATATCTTGTGTCAGCGGAGCTTTTCGTCCTGCATTCAATATGCATATACTGCTCTTCTGTTGATATACTAATACTGCTTATGGGCATACCTGCCTTGAAGCTAGGAAATGCAAAGGCATCAGTCTGATACACTTGTTGCATAGCCTATGAGGCATCCTGCAGAGCTGCCAGTTATCTTTGCACTTACAAAACTTCCAAGCGCAGCATTGTTTTTGAGTGCTATCTGGTTGTAGTAAATATCTCTTCCTTTCATGCTCCTACCCTGCTCTGTTACAAGCACTGTCTCTTCTGATCCGACGAATCTCTCCCTCGCCTTTGCCTGCACCTCCCTCACCAGCCTAGACGCCCTTATGCTTCTATCTTTTATTGTGCTGTTGTCAAGAGGCTTTAACTTTGATGCAGGGGCGTGTGGCCTCCTGCCAAACTTAGACACATTGGTAATACTGGGTTCAATCTTTCTTATTAGCTCCATAGTTTCTTCAAAGTCACTATCACTTTCAGTCGGATATCCTACAATTATATCTGTAGCTATGCTTATGCCAGGTATCTTGCTCCTCAGCTCATTTACATAACTAATGAAGTCATCTACACTGTACCTTCTCATCATCTCCTTAAGAACATCGTCACTGCCTGACTGGACAGGTATATGAATGAACTTGTATACCTTTTCGCTCTTATAAGCCTCAATTAGCCTATCTATATATCTGCCCAAGTGCTCAGGATTAAGCATGCCAATCCTTATCATAAAGCGCCCTTCTATTTCTGCCGCTTTTGAGAGAAGCTCTGCAATGTCTGTGCCCCTGTCGCGGCCGTATGCGCCTGTATCCTGTGATGTAAGCTCTATCTCTTTTGCGCCTCTTGCAACACCAAGCTCTATTGCTTTTAGTATTAGCTTCTCAGAGAAGCTGTTAAGCGGCCCCCTTGCAAACCTGGTTTCGCAGAATGTGCAGCTGCTCAGGCAGCCCTCGCTTATCGGTATCCTAGCTATCGTAGAGCTGCCTATGCCATATGATAGTTTGTCAACTCTCGAGTAACTGCTGTAAACCGATCTGCCAGTGCTCTCTATTTCTTTCAGTGCGTCAGCAATACTGCCAACATTGCTTGTAGTTATTATGCTCGCCTCAGGAACAACTCTTTCTATCTCATCAATGTTAGCACTAGCCATGCACCCAGCAACTATCAATCTACCTTTGTAGTTGCGAAGCGCCTTAAGCCTCTCAATTATCTTCTGCTCTGTAGGAGTCTTGACAGTGCATGTGTTTACCAGTATGAAGTCAGCATCAGTATTAGCATTGTGCGCAATAGTTTCAACACTATACCCTGCAGCAGTAAGCTCTGACTCCATTATGTCGCTGTCTGCCTGGTTTAGGGTGCATCCATATGTCTCTATAGCTATGCGCTTTGGCATGCAAATCAGCAAGATAGTATTTTTATAGTTTGCCATCTATAAAAAGTTTATCATTTTATGTGGTTATATGAACTGCGAGAGATGCGGCGCTGAAATCTACAAATACAACGTATGCAACTACTGCCATAGGAAGATATGCAACAACTGCGTGAAAAGCTCCAGGCGTGTAAGCAAGACTGTAAGACTAGTAATATGCAAAGACTGCTGGGGCGACATGGAAAAGAGGAAGGCCTTCAAGAGTGCATCAAAGTCCACAGTGTAGCTATTCTTTCTTTATTGCAAACTTTACTTTGTAGCCTTCTATTTCNAGCTCCTTNNAGATGTCNGGNCTNTCAGGCATTCTCTTCATTTCCTTTGCATTGAGCTCCTTAAGCATCTCCTTCTTGCCTTTCTCTATGGCAGTGCCTATTCCACCCTCAGCTTCTATATAAAGCGATATCTTATCTGCCTTTTTAAGTCCGAGCTCCTTTCTTGCAAGCTGGAGCCTCCTGTTAAGCTCCCTGAGCATTGCCTCTTCCTCAAGCTCCTTGCTTGTTTCCCTGCTCACATATGCTGCGCCACGGCTGAAGAGTACTGCATCCTCATTGCGCGGCAGCTCTACAACAGAGAAGTGCTCTTTGCCTATCTCAAAAATGCCCTTTGAGGTGTGCAGCTGGTAGCTGCCGCTGCCCTCTATTCCTTTAAGCAGCTCTTCTGGATCAGACGAGGCTATAGCCTTTGCAACTTCGGGTGCATCTCCTTTGAACTTAGGCCCAAGCGCAGCAAAATTTGGCTTTGCTATCCTGTCTACAGTTGACACCATCTTGAGCTCAAGCGCCTTTGCATTAACTAGCTCCTCTATGACAGGTGTGAGCTTCTGCAGTGCACTGTATGATGTGTCATCCTTGACTTCAATATATGCCTTTGCAACAGGCCACCTGAGCTTTATACCAGCCTTCTCCCTGCTGCTCAGCAGTGCGTTTATTGCCTCTGCAGCTATCTCAAACTCCTTTTCTATGTCAGCACTGATCATAGATTCTACAGGCTTTGGCCATTTCTCCATGAATATGCTCTCTCTCATATGATAGTCTTTGGTGTAAATGCGCTCTGTTGCAAAAGGTGCGAAAACTGAGAGCATAATTATCGAGTTGTAAAACACCCAGTTTATCACATCTAGTATTTTTTTGGCATCCTTCTTGCCCTTGTAAAGTATCTTCTTCTTTGCTATCTTTAAGTAGAATCTGCTGAAGTCATTTGTCACGAAGTCTATTATTTCATTGAGCGCCTTGCCGTCGTTATATGAGTCAAGGTTCAACGTCACATCTTTTATTACTGAATTAAGCCTCGAGAGAAGCCATGCCTCCTCAGCATCAAGGTCCTCTGTGCTTCTGGGCTTCTTGGGCTTTGTGATATTGTAGCCTATGGCGCCTCCATACTCATTTATCAGGTTGCTCATGTTGTATAGGAGCATAACAAAACCGCGTGCCTCTTCAATCTCTGCACTGTTGAATGGAATGTCAAGCCAGTGTGTGTGCCTGAAGAACCAGATGCGCATGCTATCTGCACTTGATTTTTTAAGTATGTCATGTAATGGTATATAGTTGCCGAGATGCCTGTGCATCTCCCTGCCGTCCTCAGCAAGCAGCATTCCATCTACAGAAACCTCGTTGAAAGGCCTCCTGTTGTAAACAAGCACGCTGCTCTTGAGTAGAGTGGAGAACCATCCCCTGAACTGGTCGTTGCCCTCAAGTATGAAGTCTGCAGGGTAAAGCCTATTGAATTCCTCTTCGCTTAGGCTTGCCGCAAAAGCTATGCCTGAGTCAAACCACACATCTAGGACATCTGGTATTCTGTGCATCTCCCCTCCGCACTTGCTACATTTAAGCACAACCCAGTCCACATAAGGTCTGTGCAAATCATCAAGCATGTTCACCTCTTCCGGATTTGCAAGCATGCTACTCATTTCATCCAAAGAGCCTATGACTGCAGTATTGCCGCACTTGTCGCATTTCCATATTGGGAGTGGTATGCCCCAGTATCTCTGCCTTGATATGCACCAGTCTGGAGAGTTTGCCAGTACGCTATCCTCCCACTTCATAGCCTCCTGAGGATGCCATATAACCTTTTCATTTTCCTTGATTATCTTTTCCTTTGCCCTCTCTATCTTCAGGAACCACTGCCCTGTAGCTATATATATGAGCTTGCTGCCGCACCTCCAGCAGTGCGGGTAGCTGTGATTTATTGATCCTTCGTCAAGTAGGGCACCGAGCTCCTTAAGGTCTGACAATATTTTTTTATTTGCCTCTTCAGGCACGGTAATGCCTGCATACACGCCTGCCTCTTCTGTGTAGGCAGCGTTCTCACCGACAGGCGAGAATATAGGAAGCTTGTTTTCCTTGCCAAGGTTATAGTCATCTATTCCATGCCCAGGCGCAATGTGAACAAGGCCAGTGCCTTCCTCTGTATTGGCAAGCTTTTCTGACATCACAACTCTGTGATATTTCCTCAGCTTCTTCTGTTCAGGAACCTTCTCTTCAAGGGGGCTTGTGTAGTATATGCCCTCAAGTTCGCTGCCGTAAAACTCTCCCTCAACAATCATATTTTTTCCAGTATCTCCTGCGACAGCATCTAGTCTGTCCTTTGCAAATATGTATTTTTTGCCCTCTGAAGAAACAACCACATACCTGCCACCAGGGTTTGCTGCAACAGAAACATTGGCCGGCAATGTCCATGGCGTGGTAGTCCATATAAGGAGGTAGGTGCTATCATCTATGGCTATATTTGCCTTTGGCTTTGATGCCTCAGCATCCACCTTGAATGCTACTATTATTGAAGGATCGCTCTCATCTTTATATTCAACTTCCTGGGTTCCTTGTGCAAGTGACGTCTGGCAGTGCGGGCAGTATGCTATGGTCTTCTTTTCGTTGTAGATAAAGCCCTTTTCATTCATCTTCTTCAGTATCTTCCAAGCGCTCTCTATGTAATTTTTGCTGCTAGGCACATATGCATTCTTGAAGTCCATCCATACTCCGAACCTTGAATAATCCCTGTTCATATTCTGTATAAGCGAAGAAGTATACTCCTTGCACGCCTTTATGAAGTTCTCTATGCCAATCCTTTCCTCTATCTCTTTCTTGTTCTTTATCTTGAGCAGCTCCTCTGTCTTGTGCTCTATAGGCAGGCCGTGTACATCGTATCCAGCCCTGTCGTGCACATCATATCCTCTGAATCTCTTGTATCTAAGGAAAAGGTCCTTTCTTACTTTCACCCATATCTGACCTGGATGAAGCTCGCCGCTGACATAAGGAGGGCCGTCCAGGAAATAAAAAGGCTTCCTGCCCTCAAGCGATTTCTTTACCTTCTCGTAGATATTGTTATCCTCCCAGTACTTAAGAATCAATTCCTCCTCTTTATTCATGTCAATCATAAAAACGCCTTAAGATTATCCTTTGTTGCTGCAACTATTTAATAATTTTGTATGCAATCTTTATGCAATGGTGCAGTAAATGAGGAGCGCTGATGCTGTTACTTTGCTAAGGGTGCCGCTTATACTTCTACTTGCATACATGGTGTTCATAAAGTTCAGTGCACTGATAGACATACTCCTCCTTGCAATAATATTCATAATGGATGCATTGGACGGCTTTTATGCCTTGAAAGAGGCGAGCCGGGGCACTCTGGGATTTTATACATATATCCGCAGCGCAGTCGGTAATGTTGCTGCCAAGGCAAGGGTTGCAGCACTTAAGAAAAGGGTAAAGGGCATTGCACCATACGGGCCAAGGCTTGATGTGGCAGGGGATCGCGTAATAGAGTATACCCTCTGGATAATGTTTACATACTTCCACATAGTGCCTCTTATAATACTTCTGCTTGTTGTGGTGAGGCATTCGTTTGCAGACGCACTAATGGGTGCAAAAGGCACCTCATCAAAGATGAAGACAAGGTTTGCGGCAGTGATATACTCATCTAATGTGTGGCGCGGCGGAATAAACATTGTCAAATTTGTGACTTTTGCATATCTAGTACTAGTGTATGTTTCAAGCTATCCTATATGGATAGGCTACATACTGATAGGAATACTATTCACATACATAATGCTCCGCGGCGCGGCAGAGATCTATGAATCTCTGAAGTCATGATATTTAGAGTGATATGAGCATAGCTACTATATCTTCAAAGAAGAAGTGCACCTTCCTTGTCTCTAATACTGAATAACCTAAAGAGCTTATATAGTCAAGAAGCTTCTCATACTCGCTTGCAGTACTTGCCACAATCACAGCCCTCCCGCCGTGCTTCATGTGGGGCTCAAGCTCATCAAGAAAGCTTAGCGAAAGCTCTATGCCTTCTGCGCCTCCGTCCCATGCCCTTGATATTTCATAGCGGTCGTCATCTTCCTCATGCCTCAGATAGGGCGCATTGAAGATAACTAGGTCGTACCTGCCCTCTATAGTGCTAAAAAGATCAGTAACAACGAATCTGCATACGCAGTCCTTAATGCTTTTTGCATTTTCAGCATAGTTGAGCCTTGCAAGCGCAACAGCATCTCCACTTATGTCTGCAAAAGTCACGCTCTTTGCCTTTCCGCTCTTCGCACACAAGAGCCCTAGTATGCCTGTGCCTGTACCCATATCAAGCACATCCAAGCTTTTTTCAGCGTAGTGCGAAAGGTAATCTTTTACAAGCTCTGCAGCCAGGAAAGAGTCATCTGACGGCTTGTAAACTGCTTCTGAAGTCTCTATATGAAGGCCGTCGAATTCAAGCAATCTAACACCAGAAAAATTCAGCTAATAAAGCAAGAAAGAGCAAATAAAAAAAAGAAAAAGAAAAAAGTGGATAAAATGGCTGTTAGCATATCACACTTCCTTTATAGCAGCCTTTATCTTTGCCATTGTTGCCTTGTCTATTTTCTTCATGTTGTGTGCAGTCCTCGCGTGCTCTGCTATCTGTTTCATGAGGGCATTCTCATCTTGTGCTGTTGCTTTGAAGTCACAGTCCATTCCTATGTCTCTGCATGCAAAACTCTTCACAAAACCACCTATAAGCATTGGAAACTCGCAAATATAAAAATGCAGATGTTTTTTCAGCAAGGTTTTTAAACAAGACTTTTTTTGGAAAGCAATAAAAACATGCTTTTCGCCAAAGTCTCTTTTGCTACCCATCTGCATGCCTGTGCGCATATCTCATAAGGTATATGATGTAATTTTGTGGATTTGACGAGGGGATAAAATTTAAATGCCAGGATCCTATTTTATCATCGAAGAAAAGATTTTTAATTTGCCAAGATCCTATTATACAGAATAAACGAAATAAGGAAGCTTAACCCTATCTGTACAATAGGGTTCTGGCTTATTTATTCTCTAGCAAAATTTAGTGGCATCTTAGTTTCTGTATATACAAACTTTGTTGCATCATATATAAACGGAAAGAGTTATTTGCTATACAAGAGGTGAATTTGTTGTCACAAAATATAGAGGTAGAGGCAAAATTCAAGGTTAACAACCTCAAAAGGGTTATAGAAAAGCTAAAGGCTGCTGGGGCCAAGCAGAACTGGGTAGATACTATAGAGGATTTCAATTTCACTCTTAAGCAAAGAGATTTTTGGGAGACAGTTGAAGCACTAAGGGTGCGCATAATAGCAAGCAAAAAGGGCGGCATACTTACATATAAACCCTCAGGTAAGAAGGCCCAGAAAACAATGGCAGTTAAAGAGTATGAAACATATATAGAAAATCCCAAACAGCTTATGAAAATCTTTTCATATTTAGACATAGTTCCTTTACCAGGTCTTCCTTATGTGAAAAAAACAAGGTATGATTACACTTGTGGTGAATTTAACATTATAATAGATAAGTATCCATTGGTCGGAACGTTCATAGAAATAGAAAAAATAGTAAATAGTGAGTCAGAAGTTAAAAATGCAAAGAAGAAAATAAATGAATTTAGCGCAAAATTAGGTTTCTCTAAGAAAGACAGACAAAAAGTATCTGTTGGGTTCTTACTCAAAGACGCATATCTAAAAAAGGATAAGCATGAATAAATCCGACTCTGTGATAGATAACCAAGATGCTTTGCTCTTCATTAAATACCAGCCTAACCACTCCCAACAACTTATTTCTAATGAAATAAACTCTGCAATAGCTGGGAAGAAAAATGTAATAATTGATTTTGGCTGTGGCTTTGGATCGCTAGAAAGGGATATTTACAAAAAAGCAAGAAGGATTATTGCAATTGACAAATCAAAAGCTATGATAAATTATGCAAAGCAGAATAACCCTGCTCCTAAGAAGATCACATTTATAAGAGACGATGTATCAAAATTCAAATTTCCAAAGAATTCTGCTGACTACTGCATAATGCTATTTAGCTTGCACCACACAAAAAATAAAAAAAGATGGTTAAAAAATGCTTACAAATCATTAAAAAGCGGTGGCAAGCTATTGATTGTTGAGCGCTTGTGCGTAAACAGCATTGCAAAATTAATATTTCCAATTTACTGGTATACTTACTACAAATATAAGCATGAATGGGCCGAAGAAATACCAAAAATAATGTCTATAAAAGAAATCGACAAAATTCTAGAGGAAAACGGATTCAAAATAAATGAAAAAAGACGGCTGGAGTATAGCAACAAGTTTAGTTTAAAGAGCACCATTCTCCCTAGATTTATGGTAATAGCACAAAAGCAGCGATAAACTAATAATTAATAGGTAAATCGAAGCTAATTACAATATACGCCGCCAGAAGATGACACCACGCCGAAACAATTATATCTGTCAAGTTAGAAACCTTACTTTATAGGTTGGTGAACCGTAGCAGAAAAGGAAAAATGGTTACCATATGCGATCTATTGTAGAGAGTGTATTCTCAGTATTCAAAAATACGTTTGGTGAATATATATTTTCAAAAACAAAGAAAATGAGGGAAAAGGAGTTGATGTTAAAGGCACTCGTTTATAATAAATATATCGCGTAATCAAAAACGCAAACTTAGTATAAACTATGTTTGTTAATGCTGAATTATTGGACAACGCCCTCATCGCAGAAAAGATTATTAATTTGTCATGGTCCTATCTTTTATCATGAAAAGCGTTTGGTCTGGTTCTATATCTTTCGGATTAGTCAACATACCAGTTA
>JGI20128J18817_1000093_pt1 | contig 28020 bp, 26 predicted proteins | sample JossMetagenome_FD_18817 | JGI IMG/M metagenome (IMG submission 18817)
TTCCAGCTTTACCAGGTCGATGAGTCGACGGGTGCGGAGTGGCCCGTCAGCCCGCCCAACTACTCCTACGAGGCCTACGTTCAATCATGTGATTTCAACGTTTACAGATCTGCCACCGCGCCGACCTTCTCTGCCCTCTATGGAGAGATCACCTACTACCCGTTCGACGTCTGCGACTTGACATCTGGGTTTCCCTACGCCTACGCCTTCGGCAGCTCCGAGCAACAAGGTGCAGACTTGTCCCTTGCGGTGACCCTCCCAATAGGCGCCATTGCGGCGGCAGCGCTTGGCGTGATCCCTGTGGCCGTACTGCCTGATCTGGTAGCTACCGTGTCGGTCGCCACCGACTTCGGCAACCTTAACCTCCTCACCGCAGGCACCTCTGGCCCAGCTTACCCAGACGTAATCTTGGTCAGCTCCATCGATGTGCCTTATGAGGTCGATGGCACGACCTTCTATCCTTGCCTCGGGGGAGTGAATGTCACCCAGGGCAGCTACTCCGCTCCAACCACCATGCAAGCATCTGGGCCGCAGGAGGTTCTTGCCGGATACAGCAGCACCTACTCCGTCCTTGTTTTCGTAAACCGCACGGACTTTCTTGTGCCCATCGCTGCCCACAACGGTGTCCAAGCATACATCTCCTACAGCTTTATCACGCCCTATGGGACTTTCACCGGCACCGCTCTGGTCCCTTGGCACTCACCGGTCTTGATTCACATAGAGTTTCCCGATTACAGCGGGGCGCCTCCTGGCTACCAGACCGAAGTTACTTTCACCTACTCTGGCGGGGTGAACTCGACGGGCCCGAGCTCAGCGACATACCAACCTAGCTCCACGACCCTTGCAGTTTACGTTGAACCCTGAGGGCGCCTCTTTCATGACGTTTGTGGGTCAACCTAGGGAGGGCACGGGCCACCTTGGGATGCCTCTGAGCTTGCTGAAGGCCTCGCTGCCTGCTTCAAACCTTTTCAAGAGCGTCGAGGAGAACCTGGCTTGCTGCGTCTCCTAGTGCTGCTTCTCCCAGGTGGCGGCCACTACTTGATTCGCAAGGGCCGCCCTGCCTGCCCCATTCATCTTCTTACCGTCGGCCTTGAGCTGCTCATTCGTATCCTGCAATTCCCTGGAAAGATGCCCTTCTCTGTCCTGCAGTTCTGCTGAGATGCCCTTTTAGTGCTCTAATTCACCTTTACGCTTCTTTAGCTCTTTCTCGGCCTCCGCATACTTTAGGCAAAAGAGGCACGTTCGTGCCCTAAGTCCTATCGCTGTAGGACCTCTCAATAGCCCTCCCTATCTCTCCAAGCTGGAGAGCATTTTTATGGCCGTTTTAGCCTGTAAATGAGCTTTTCCCTCTATGCAAGTACCAACTCCCAGCAGCTTTCTGCGCCTTATATGCGCTGTTATAACAAGGATCAGGTGCTTTCCTTCCTGTTTTGGCTTTCCGTAACTTCGCGGCACCCATCTGCCGAGCGCGTTTTGAGCCCGCTGCCGTCCGTCGCTACCTCCAGTTCTTCAGCCTTCGGCAGCTCTTCTGGAATCGCTCGATGTCCTGTACCAGACGGCAGCGTAGCAATCCGTAGAGGGGATCAGGTGGAAGGGCTTCAGATCACGGCCTATTCCCTCTAAACCCATGCACTCATTGGCCCAGCCTGCCACTTGATAAACGCACATCGGAGGCAAGGCCTCCCCTCTTGTTCCTGTTGGCCTTCTTAAGTTCTTTCTTCGGGCCTTGAATATCATTAAGCAGGAACACACCTCTGATAACAAGCTCCCCTCTATGGGAACGTCATCACGTTTGGAGTAGGCTTATTTCTCTTCGCTAGGGATTACATTCCAGTGGTTAGAGTTCTGCGTGCATACCGTTGCGGCTTGAACCACTACTTTTCCCTTTGTTGAAAGCATTCATTGGAATTATCCAACAAAACATGTAGAGAGCAAAGCTTATAGCGCTCAGAACGAGAACCTAGCCTACCGGTCATAGCGCGCGAGGAAATACCCGGACCCATTCCGAACCCGGAAGTCAAGCTCGTGCGCGTGGGCGGTTCGGTGGGGCACAAAGTCCCGCAGGGCCCCCTTGCTGGTAGGCATGAGTTATTCGCTGGTTCAAAGGAAAGGAGTGCAGGATAAGGTCCCTACTTTCGGCATCGGAAGCTTGTCTGATGTCATCCCTCAACGTCTTGCACAACAGTAATATCAGCTGATGATGGCACGGGGTAGCAGTGCCCCTTAGCACGTCATTCATGTAGAAGTCTTCGCAGCTGCAAAAATCGTAGCCAACCAAAGTGTAGTAAGAGCTCTTGCCCTTGATGAAATAGATGTCAGCAATCGGCATTTTTGTTGCTTTTGATCCAGCCAGATAGTCGCGTACGGCTCTTCTCCCTCTGCTGCCGAATTCATGCTCGACGTAACGAAAGACTTCTTGTTTCCCAAGCGATGATAGGTCTTCCTGGGCTCTACGGAGGACTTGTCCTACCTTTGTATTCATGGTCAACTATTTAAGCGAGACCGCACTTCACTTATGGGTTTTGCCTCTGCCCTCAAGTCAATTCTGATCAAGGCCATAGTTGTGATCGCGGCTACTTTGCTCTTTTTGCTTCTGTTCGATTCCTATATTGCCCCAGCATTCGGTCTCAAGGAAAGCGTCAGGGTCGATTTTCATTTGATCGTCGCCATATTGGTCACGGTCGGATTGGTCTATGTGCTCAAGAGTCTCTCGCGCGCTCTTTCGAGCTATGTAGGGCCACATTTGGCTGGGTTGCTGACGATGATAATGGAAGCCACAGTAGTCACGGCAGGCGTCCTTTCCATCTTAGCCATAATGCGCGTAAGTGCGACTACCTTGCTCGTAAGCGGGGGATTGGCGGCCATAGTCATAGGACTAGCCGTCTCTACCCTCGCTGGAAACCTGATTTCGAGTGCGCTGATATATGCCGCTTTTCCGATCAAAGTTGGAGACAGCATTTTTGTGGGCAACGTGCCTGGTAGGGTCATGAGCATAACGGCCATGTATACACTCATCAAGACCGAGGGAGGAACGGAACTCATAATACCTAACTCCGCCATCGTGCAAGGTTACTTTTTGATATCTCGCGCAGCGCCAGGAGAGAAGTCAGTCATGAAACATCACAAAGGGGATATGGTGTTTGTACCTGCACTGAACGTGGGAGGCCCAATTTCTGAAGTCAACGAGGTGTACACATCGGTAGACACGGACAAGGGGGCACTTATACTGCCCTCTTATTCCCTGATGACTGGGGGAGCGTTTGTAGTCAACTCAGGCCGGGGCAAAATGAGGTTCGACCTCAGAGTCTTAAAGAACGTAGAAAAGGTGAAAAAAGCTCTGGAAGAGGCAGGTGCTGAGGTACTTTTATCTTCGCTTGACGGGGAAACTGCCGTGTTGAACGTCGAAGTCGACGCGGACCAAGAGCACTTCAAAGAAGTCAAGAGCAAGCTCCTTGAGCTTGCTTATAAAGCTCAAGGGTCAGCCTGAAAATTCAAGCCAGTGCGATCGCGATCAGCAACAAGCACGCGATGGTCCAAGCGGCTAGTAACTTCTCCAGGATGAGAACTCCTGATTTTATCGACGCGTTTAGTTTCTTCAGGCCCTCTGTTCCTACGACCCTTACATCTTGGGTGACCTCTTGCACGGCAACGGCGGCAGGTCTTTCAGATGACCTTGCTTGGTTGGCAGCATCAAGGGCGAGCCTAAGGACTTCTTCAGGGTTTGAGCCTCCTACCATGGTATATGAGTTGACAGATTTCAGTGAAGTCGAAAGCTGGTGATTGTCGGTGGTTGCAACCTCAGCGGTAGAAAACCCGGCTTTTCTGAGTTCAGATATTATTTTGTCCCTTAGCCCCCTTATCATGTTGTTTCCCTGGAACGAAACCAGTACTGCAGAACCTGCCTCATTGCTTATGGATATGGCTGCTACTCCGCCGTCGCAGATACCAGTCTGCAAGGACGAAGGTAAATCTATGCGTGAGAATCCAGCTGAGAACCCTCTGGTCACGGATTGCCATGACTTCATGGAACTCTGAATCGCTTCGACATCGCTCTCAGGAAAATAGCTTAGAGTAGACTTACCGTCATCTGGACCTGAATTGTGTGCGTCAGACAGCTTGCAGTTCTTGATGGTTCCTTCCAGTCTTGCGGCTACCTCCTCTGGAATATCGTCGCAGGGCTGAGGAGCCTTGCTGAGTATGAAGGCGCTTTGGACCCCAAAATCAAGATGAGTGAGCGTGAAGTTTCCAGCTTTCGACTGCGATACATCTACCTTGCGCAGGAGGTCTTCTTTGGCGAACGTCTTCGCGCTGGAGGCCAGTGCGGCTGCGAATGCGGTTGCGTCTGCACGGCTCGGCATATCGTTTTCATGTCCTCCTACACCGCGTAGAACAACGCATGGCGCTCCAGTTTGCCTTTCGAACTCATCTGATATCATCTTTGGGAGCATACTGCTGCCCACCTCGTGGAAGGGTCCAGGATGAGCGTCGGATATGACAAGAGAGCCCAGTAAACTGGTCCCATCGATGGAGAAAAAAGAAGCGATAACCGTCTTTATCTTTGACTGGCTCGATATGTTCTTGAGCAGCTCTTCGTATTCCGGGTCGTGTTTATTAAACCAGGCTCTGAAGAAACTTATGCCAAGCGACGTGGCTTTCACGCCAAGAGAGCTGAGTAGTTTCTTATCGATTGCATGCATTATTTGCAGGGCGCTGATCGACCCGACCAAGATTAAAGCAACAAGTAACAAAAACTCAGCACCGGTTGCCACGGCCAGAAAAGGAGCATATAGAATGGCTAGGTCAAGGAATCCGATCAGAGGGTTGCCTGACGCGGCAGCCGTAAGCAGCGCTGCCAGAGCCACTAGGGCAGCAATCGGGCCAAGAAAGTATGCATTTCTAGTCATCAGTAGCACCACAAGTGGCGCCGCTGCGAACACGTTAAAGGTGAGATTGGACTGCCTAGGTCCTAGTAACCTTTTCCTCTGCGAAGCTGGAAGAAGGAAGGTCAGGGACAAAACTTCTGCGATAGAACCGATGATCGAAAGCCAAGCGCTGAAACGGACAGAAAGGATGGCATAGGTCTCTAGAAAGGATATACCGTAAGCCAGCCAAGTGGGTACTGGGACACGGAAGAGCACGCTCTTCCGTTTTTCGATCTCATTAGCTGTTTCTTCTGGACTCAACTGAAGCGCCTACGCCTTCGCAATCCGAGCGCAGAGAAAACGCCAGCATCACCTAGGACAACGAGGACGGCGAAGGCAATCGATATCGCTATGACTATGCCAGGCGAAATGTTGATTCCCTTGTCTTCCTCGTAGTACCTGACAAGGCCCGCCGAGCTCATGGGGGCTGGTCCCTCTTTCTTCTTTCTTTTGCTCATAAGAAGCCAGACGGACCTCCTTAAACGCGTAGCGGTCGTCTGATTGATGCTTATGGCTTGCTTAGTTTCTCTCGTTACGTTCTCCTAGCGTGCAAAAGCTGCCGGGTGTAAGAGATAACTTGGCAAAAATCACTCCCAGTACAGCATCACCAGCAACTGGCGCGTCGCGTCCCGGCCGAAGCCAACCTAACGCGTTCTAGCAATTCCCTTGCGTGTGAGTTTTGCTCAAAGTGCCTTCTTATGGGATCAATTGCTAGGTTGAGGTACTTGGCCGTGGCTTCTTTGAGGTCTAGTGGGTGAAGCTTCCCTGATAGGTAGTCGCGTTCTAGCTCTTGGTAGCTTCCATAAAAAACGTCGCCACCATGCTGTGCATTCCTGCTTACCTGTATTTTCTCGAATGTTGGAAACAGTATGAACTTGTTATATTCCAGTACTGGATTGTTTTCGACTTGGGCAGGTGGGCAGGCCGCTCTCATGATCTTGTCCCTGACAGACTCTGGCGAATCGTTTAAGAAGATCGTTGATTTTGGCTTTGATTTGGACATCTTGCTTTGAATCATTAGATCTTCTTCTCTCCCAACTTGATCCTTCTTTAAGCCCTCAAGCCCTGTCAAAATGTGGTGATGAACGCCTACGGGTTTCTTGAATCCCAGCTTATTTGCAACCTCTCTGGCCAGCATGTTGGCTTTCCTTTGATCCATTCCGAGTTGGCAGATATCCACGCCGAGCACAAATATGTCCGTGACCTGCATCAGTGGATACATCAGGTAGGCCAGCTTACCTCCCTCTACCTCGTTTCTACCCATTATGGGAAGAGCCCTTGATGCCCTGCTTACGGTTGTCAAGTTGGCTACCCTCAGCATTAAGGTCAGGTAATTCTGATCCAAGATGTCAGAGGCCCATACGATCTGGACCTGTTCCGTGTTAACGGGGACTCCTGCTGCCCTCCATACCTCCACGAAGTAGCGCCCCGTATCCCGTATGGCCTCGAGGTTTCCACCCAGCTTGCCGTTGAGCCAGGCGTGCCAATCTGCTAAAAAGAACTTGAAGCGAACCCCAGTGGTGAGCAGTTTTTTGACGGTGATGGCTCTGTAAAGTAGCGGTAGATGTGCAAGTCCTGACGGTTCAAAGCCATCGTACGCCAATGGATGCTCCTTTTCAGCGAGCAGAGAAGCCAGCTCTTCCCTAGTGATTATCTCTTCAGCGACCTCTTCGAACGTCTTAAGCTTCTCGCTTACAGATTGTTCCAATACAGGAACTGTTCAGAGCGAGAATTAAGGTCAGCGCTTGTTGCCTTGGGCCCTTTTTGCATCCGATATCATAGTCGGCCGTAGGCCACCTCCTCGGCTCCTAGAAGGGTCCAAGGCAAAATTTGGCAAAGCCAAAAGTTAAGCGTATCAATCTGCGACTTCAACCTCAAATTGCTTGCTAAGCTGGAGTTCGAAGGCGACCGCAGGGAATTCGTATCCATAGTCAAGAAGAACTGCTGGGTTGATCTCGGCGAACCAGCCGTCTTGAAGTCTTCCTGAGCGCCCCGGTATGGCGAATGGGAAATCATGAGGGTCCGTTTTTAGGTTAAACCCGAGGTCCTTGGATAGCGCGGCTAGATCAGACTGAACTTGGTCGATGCTGACGGAAAAGTCGCTTATGATCCCAGCAAGAAGAAGAAGTTGATCCACCTTGTTGTTTCTTGGTACAAGAACTGGACCTACCTCGAAGAAACGAAGAGGCATCTGTTTCTTTTGGTTTTGCTTGAGGGCTTGAAGAAGGTCTGGCATGAGACCAAGCCGAGCCGAATCGTAGGAGGCACTTACCGGATTCAACAGGTTGACTGGGATCGTATCGTAGAAGCGTGACTGGGATGCTCCGTCCGTAAGAAGCGTCGAAGTGATCTCAAGGTAGCCCAACCCTGCCATGAGGTCTCTGGCCCTCCGTATCAGCTTAGATATTTGGCTCTTACTGCCTACAGTATAGCCACTAGGTAGCCGCGGGGCAAGGGCATCTAGCCCAGTTCCTATCATGACCTCTTCAGCGATGTCAGTCCAATCGAAGATATCGAATCTATAGTAAGGTATCAGGACGTCTAGGTGGTTTCTGTTTGGAACAGAATTGATGCCAGTCCGGTGCAGGGCGGCCTGAGTTTGCAAGACATCTAGTTTCAGACCCAGCAAACCTTCAAGGTCTTGTAGGTTGACGCGCATGGTTGACGGCTCCAGTTTGGGGCTTAGGCGCTTGCCGTCTGGCGTCTGGAGTTCTATCGTGCCGATCTTACCAAGCCAAGAAAGTTCTCTAACCATTAGAGCTGACATCATGCGTACCACTTTTTGATCCTTCCCTTCAACATCAACAAAAAGTCTTTTTGTTTGCTCGCGTACAGCCGTTGAAGAAGAGTTTATGATGGGAGGCATTGACATTATTCCCTGGTTTGACTTCAAGACTAGCGCCACCCCCGCTGGGAGAAGCTTGGAGAACTCACGGCCTTTTTCGGTATCTGAAAGGATTCTTGAGGCTGGCATGATCTTTTCGCTTCCCAAGGGCGTAAAGGCCAAAGTATTGACGTCCTGTGTAGTGTAGGTCACCTCATTGATCCCACTGGCATCGTGAATACCTATGGAAGCTAACTCGCGGTTTCTGCAATATGCCCTGTGCAACAATTCTTGAAAGTTCATGAGCCGCTCGACGTCTTCCGAATCCAAGTTCAGGTCTTTCACGAAGAACGCTTCGAAGTTTCCTCTGAAGGGAAGAGTTGAGGGATCCTGTACAACTAAGGTATCTTCGCGATAAGTGGCTAGAGGATGCTCTTCCTTGCTCAGATAACTGCTTACTGCCTGGGTTAGGCCGTACTGACCAAGCAGGTCTGGCCGGTCAGAGGTAACCTCGACGTCTGCCTCATCTCCATCTCTGTGTTCAACCGAGACCTTCAAGTTTGGGAGGACCTCAATCAAGTCCTCCTCGCTGGCTCTGACGTTTTCAGCTAGTTTCGCCAGGTTTATCTTTGCTGATGGCATCTACAGCACCCTCGTTTCTAGGACGCCCAAGTCTGGGGAATAAAGAAGCCTGATGTCCTCTATCTCAAACTTGGCCATGGCTAGCCTGCTGATCCCTATGCCCCAGGCTATGACAGGCTTACTTATCCCCAGCGGCCTTGTGACTTGCGGCCTAAGCACACCGCCTGGGAGAGTTTCCATCCAACCGAGCTTTGGATGGCGGACGTAGCCCTCGACGCTTGGTTCTGTGAAGGGGAAATAGCTTGGAAAGAACTTGATTTCCTTGAAGCCAAGCTTGTCAGCAAAGGCAGACAGAAAACCAAGAAGATCTCTTACTCCAAGCCCTTCGTCCATCACGATGCCTTCGCTTTGGTAAAACTCTACGTGGTGTTTGGGATCTATTTCATCTTTTCTGAAAACTCTGTCTACGCAATACATCTTCAGCCGATCTTCGCGTGACCCACGCTCTGCTAGGTATCTGGCTGAGACCGCAGTGTTTTGCGATCTAAGGATCAGCGATGCTGCCTTTGAGGGATCCCACCTGTATCCCCAGTACTCCTCGTGAGCAGCTGCCACGCGTTCAACTATTTGAGGGCTAGGAAGCCTAGTGTGCCCTTTTATGGACAGCACGTCGTGGAGCTCTCTGGCTGGATGATTTTGAGGCTGGAAGAGTGCGTCAAAGTTCCAGAATTCTGACTCTATGTATGGGCCCATCATCTCTTCAAAACCCATGGACTCCAGTATTTCCCGCACTTCGTCCAGAAACTCTTGGAAGAAGTTCTTTCTACCACCTCTTGAAGGGGGCGGAAAGATGGTTACGTCATACGGTTTAGGAACAGTTTCTTTCCAGCTTCCGTTTATTATGTCGATATGAGTTAGCAATGTCATTTGTCTTTTTGGATTGCTTTCACGCTGTCCCTTGATGCTTATTGTGTATAGTTTCCTTGTTTTCTTAACTGCTATGCCCCTAGCTAGAGCCTCTGCGGGGTTGGCTGCAAGGAGAGATTCAACGGTATCTAAGTGCTTACCCTCAAGGGGAAAAAGCAATCTTCTTCCGTCGTCTTTCTCTAGTTTCACCAACCCTTTTCTGACTGCCCAAGAGAGCGCCGCGCTCCCCTCTTCTCCTAACTGCTGCAATGCGCTCCCAACCTCTAGACCAGGCGAAGATAGCAGCAAGGCATACAGCCTGCCTTCTGGCAATCCATCTTTTTGGTATGATTTTCCGCGCTCAGTCAGTTCGTAGACCTCTTCCTCCCTCTTTGAGTACTCGAGAATCCCGTCGAGCCTCATCCTTTCTAGCAACGATGATAGGGTAGCCTCGCTCACGCCCAGCTGCGCTGCCCACTGCCCAAGATCAATCTCCCCTTTCGGGGCAGACTCCAGCAGCCTCTGCTTTAGATCTTCGCTCATATTTTATTTCCCTCTTCGTCTATTTCTCCAGCTTGGATTCTGCTTGAAGAGATAGGGATTTTGTCTTCTGCAACTACCATTGGCATGACTACCTTCACAAGAGGTTTTTTTCCAGCGGATATCCTGGCAGAGTTCACAAGATCAGCGCCTGTCTCGGTCTCTTGACTGACCAAAATTGCATCGAATTCCCCAAGCGCGGGACCTATCGGGTCTGATATGGGGACTATCTCAAAGCGGTTGGAAAAACCCCAAGTCACCAGGAGTTCTTGCAGGCGCTTGGCTCTTTTATCGTAAGGAGAGGCTTTTTTCCCTCTTTCGGCTGCAAAGTCGTCAGTTGAAAGCCCGATTGTAACTTTCTCTGAAAGGGAAAAAGCTAGGCTGAGAAGTTCTTTGTGTCCTTTGTGAAGCGTCTCGAAGGTGCCTCCAAGCACCAAGCGTCTGAAGCAGACCATGGGTCAGGTCCTCTGCTATTTATAGTCGTTTCGATCGCATACTGAGCTTGAGGGAGATGGCAGACGTGCCTATGCTTAAATACGGAGAGTTTTAAGATCTGGACTGAAAGTTGAGCGCAGTTAGCTCGTTTCTTCCCAGTAGCACAGCTGGATGGATAGTTTACGGTCTGATAACGGTATTTTGGATTTACTTCATGTTTTACGGTCAAAAACTTCAGGCTAGGATCTGGCAGGGTCAGATAGAGGGTTTCTTGAGAGAAGTCAAGTCCATGACCGATTCTGCCACGGGTAAGCTCATCTCTACCATCGTTAGCGAAGGGAAGCCTCCCATGGATCCCAGCCAAAGGGTGAGGGATTTCTTGGATTTCTTCGCCATAGAACCCGTCGACAAGGATCCGGCAGGCGTGCTGACCCGCCTTGAGTACATCCTTGATGTCAGGGATAACAGGTTTGACCAAGAGATGGCTCGGCTGGCTCCTGGTGCCTCTTCGGAGGTGCAGGCAAACCTAGGGGTGGCTATGGAAGCAGCGATGGCTCTGAACTTCATATACAAGGTAGTGCAGCATTACTTGATCCTGGGTAAGAAGCAAGGAAATTGGATGATCCTGATGCAAGTAGCCATGAGTTTGGGCCAGATCAGAGAGTTGGCGGAAAGTTACGGAAAGGCCTTTGATGCGTTCGTGGCAGGGAAGCCGATTGGCGATGCTGCTGGGCCCATGGTGATTAGGGAATTGGCAGAGCAGGCTGAGTTCAAGGACATAGAGGGAACCAAAACAGCATATGCGGTTGCCGAGTTCGAGGGAAGAAAGCTCTTTCTCCTAAAGGCAAAGGGACCGGGAGGGAGGGTCGGGAAGCCAGGACTAGGTCTGCTGAAGCTCATAGAGGACGAGGCCAAGGATGTCAAGCTAGTGGTTACCGTAGACGCGGCGCTCAAACTCGAGGGAGAGAAGACGGGTCAAGTCGCGGAAGGCGTAGGGGCTGCAATAGGTGATCCCGGTCCGGAGAAGTTCAAGATAGAGGAGGCGGCCAGAACTCATAACATCCCGTTGCTTGCAATCATCGTGAAGGAGTCTATGGATGAAGCCATAACCGGCATGAAGAAGGAGATCTCTGATGCAATTCCAGCTGCCGCCGACAAGGTCCGTCAGGTAATAAGGGAACAGACCAAGGAAGGGGATTCGGTCCTGATAGCGGGAATCGGGAATACCATAGGGGTGGCTTGAATGTCTGCCCCAAAGAGGCCGAGTTCTGCTGCGAAGTACGCGAATTTGGTCATTGGTCTTGTGCTCGCTGCTATGCTCATCATAATTGGGTCTCAGTCGTTCACCCAAGGTCTTTCTGGGGTCTTGCTTGGAGTTGCGAGTTACTTAGCAGCAGGCGCACTCATATACCTGAGCGTTATGAACTACTACAGGATCAGCTACTATTCTTCTCACATTCCAGAAAAAACCTTTACGGTTTTGCGCTGCCCTACCTGCGGTTATCAGGTTACCCGTGAGTTCGCCGTCGGTGACTATGTGGGAAAACAAGCAGAAGCATGCCCCAAGGATGGGACTCCCATGTTGATTGTTCGCATATATGTGCTGCCTGCGCAGACTCAGTAGTTGGATAAATTATCCAAACGTTTATATTGGGCCTCTGAAGGGAGCGCATGGCACAGAGGTCTGCTCTAGGAAAGGGTTCTGCCTTTGCTGAGTATGTCAAGAGAGAAGACATGGACGTGCTTGAGAACGCGAACAAGTACGAAGGCCCAACTGGCTACTTTTCTTTTGCTGCGGAGAGAGCCATCTGGAAAGACGTTCAGGAAGAGTTCCCTGAAGAGCTACTTCTCGCTCACGGAAGGGACATATATGTCCACAAGTTACCCCTGAGCGTTTACCTGCCTTACTGCAGCGGTCACTCAATGCAGACGCTTCTGAGCAANGGTTTGGTCACGTCTACGGTATCTTCAAGACCAGCCAGGCATATGGATACCTTCGTCGACCATTTGGCCAACTATCTGATAACCTTGCAGCACTTCTTCACGGGTGCTCAAGCTGCGTCCTCCGTAGAGTGGTATTCAGGTCCGTTCATCAAGTCGGATGGCCTGTCGTTCCAGGGGGTAAAGCAGAACGTGCAAAGGTTGCTTTTCAACCTGAACTATCCCAGCCGGGTCGGCATGCAAACTCCCTTCACGAACTTCACGATTTCCTTGGATGCGTCGAAGAAGATGCTGGAAGGAGATCAAGCTCTGATAGGAGGTCAAAAGGCCGGCCCTCTTGGTACATACGAGGTCGAAGCAAGGTCCTTTGTGCTGGCCCTCATATCGCTATTGATGGAAGGGGACTCCGCTGGTGCCCCTTTCACGTTTCCCATTCCCACGCTGATGGCCACGGCTCCAATGCTGTGGGATGATCCAGAGATCCACGATCAGGTGTTTAAGACGGCGTCCAAGAAAGGAAGCTTCTATTGGTTGAACACCAGAGTGGTGGATCCAGATGCAAGCTTCGCGATGTGTTGCAGGATCAATATAGATAGGAACGAGCTGGCGTTTGCTTATGGGTTGTCGAAAGAAGAACCGCGGGATGACAAGGCACGTTTCGGTGGGATTTGGGCAATTCCTGATGCTACTGGCTCTGTAAATGCCACGGACGTCAATTTGCCTAGGATTGCCATGGAAGCTCCCAATGAAAGTGATTTCTGGGAGCTTTATGAGGAAAAGCTCGAGTTGGTCCGCGCGGCCGAGGAGTGGCTGAGGAATAGGTATACCACTTATATATCCAGATATCCCGGTTTTTACTGGGCAATCAGAACATATCTGCCAGAGTTCCCTCAGAATCACTTCAATACCATCGGGCTTCTGGGGCTTCCAGAAGCTGCATCGATTTTGATGAACAAGCCAGACCTCTGGTATGAGGGCAACAGGAAGGACTGGCTAGAAGCCGCAGAGCTAATGAAGAAACTTGTCACATTTGCAGTTGATCACGCCAGGCGTTGGATGACGGAGACAGGCGTTCCATGGAACGTTGAGGAAGTACCGGGCGAATCTGCAGCACCCAAACTTGCTCTTTCAGATGCCAGGGATTTCGCTAGACTGAGAGATTTTCTTCCGAAAGACACAGATCCCATATATAGTACTAGCATCGCCCCCTACTATGGAGTGGTTGAGCTTCCAGATAGGATCGAGATAGAAGCCAAGGTACAGAAGAGCTTCACTGGAGGGGTTATGATGCACATTTTCTTGGGTGAAGAGCCAGATCCGGAGGCCCTTGCCAGTCTGACGAAAAAACTGATTCAGACTGATCTAGTCTACTGGAGCTATACCCCAGCTCTAACGGTATGCAGAGCGTGCGGGCACACGTCAGTCGGCATACATTCGACTTGCCCTCGTTGCGGATCCGAAGACGTTGAGATTTGGAGCAGGATAATAGGCTATTACAGACCCCTCAAGAACTGGAATCCAGCTAGGCAGAAGGAGTTCTGGACGCGGAACGAGTATGTCCTCTGAATCACCAAGGCCACTGATGACAGCAGGGTGGAAGCCACTTTCCATGGTCGACGTGAAGGGAGCGGTCACCTTTACCCTTTGGCTTTGCGGCTGCAACTTGAAGTGTCCTTTTTGTCATAACTGGAGGTTAGCGGAATCCGATCGTTCGGTCTGCGGTCCACTTCAAGAGGAAGCGCTGCTTGGGGAGATCAAAAACTCGCTTTCGCTGATCGACTACGTTCACATAACTGGTGGCGAACCGCTCGTCCAAGCTCCTGCTCTTGCTGTCCTCTTGGGGAAGATAAAGAAATACCACGTCAAAATATCTGTCAACTCCAATCTCACGCTACCGTCATCGTTGAAGCTCGTGCTTCCTTATCTAGATCACGTAGCCACGGATGTGAAGCTTCCTGAGTTTTACGGGGTTGATGAGACAATCCGGGCGGTTCTCTTCCGCAGCTTTCTTCAATCGCTGGATATCTTGAAAGAGGCTGGCATAGCGCTTGAGCTAAGAGTTCCTTATGCTCGCGGTTTTCCAGAATCTCGTTACCAGGAAGTTCTGACGGTAGCCCTTGAGCACTCTCCCAAGCACAGCACTGTGATTTGGAACAAACTGCTCGGGCCACCGCTCACGGATCCAAGAGACAAAGTCTGGTGCGAGGAGCACTGCTTCAAGGCTGGATAGATTATCCAAAGGCTTATAGCTGAGTTTTTCCCACGCGTATGCTGAAGAGGCTCTTGGCAGTGGTTGTTTTCATTCTTGTTGTCTCAGCTTTCGTGATTCCGTTCGAGACAGCGGCGGCCCAAAGCAGTTCTTGGAGGCCGGTAACGGTAATTGACGATGATGGGGCCGTAGTCCACATACTGCAGAGGCCCACGAGGATCATCTCGTTGGCTCCGAGTAACACCGTGATAGCGTATGGGCTGGGGCTTGGAAGTGAACTCGTAGGTGGATTGGGTAACGAGTACGTGTGTTCGACCATAGTTCCAATCGCAAGCAATCTGACTTCGGTTGGCTCTTATTATGGCCTTGATTACGATGAGATACTTGCGCTTAAACCACAGCTGATACTTGCGTCAGGGATCAACAGCGAGCAGCAGGTAGAAAAGCTGAGGTCCATGAACTTGACTGTAATCGTGCTGGATCCGACCAACATAAGCGGGGTTGAACGGGACATCGTGTTGGTCGGAAACGCTACGGGAACACAGGCTAAGGCGCAAGAGATCGTAGCTTGGATGAACACAGTCATATCTCAGGTTCAATCCCGTCTGCCCTCCAACAAGGTAAGCGCATTTTATCTGCTAGACACATCTGGGGGCTATTGGACCGCTGGAAATGGCACATTTATGAACTCGATGATAGAGCTAGCTGGTGGTACGAACGTTGCGTCTGGCGTTGAAGGCTGGGGGACGATCAGTCCAGAAAGTCTGCTCGCAGGTCGGCCTCAAACGCTTCTTCTTGACCAATACGTGAACGCCTCAGTGGTTGGCCAAGCTCCATTTAACGCGATGCCTGCAGTGAAGGATGGAAGGGTATATGTGCTTCCGCACGAGGGATGGTTCGATCAGCCCACGTATAGGCTAATCTATGGCATCGTTTGGTTGGCAGAGGTGCTTCACCCCTCTGCCATGAAAGGCTATGTGCCTCCGCAATGCCCGGCCTACACGGGTACTGAGGTCATTCCTCAGCCCAAATCCTTGGTACCAGCCCAGTCCTCTGTTCCTGGTTACGTTGAAGCTGCCGGTGTGATCGTCGTGCTGGCTCTGCTGGGTGTTCTGTCTTACTGGTATCTTAGAAAAAAAGCGGATCGCGTGAAGCAAAACGAATCTTCAAAGTGAACCTTGTTGAAGGTAAGATGGGCCGCTGGCCTTTTTTTGGCGTTTCTGGTGGTTTTTTTGTCGCTTGACTTCGGCCCGATCCCGATCATGCCCCAGTACGTCATCCGTTCGTTGCTTTACGCCGCGAGGTTGTCCTCAAAACCTCCGGAGTTATATTGGGAGATAATTTACTATCTGAGGCTGCCGAGAGTCATCCTTGCCCTGGTGGTAGGGGCTGCTCTTGCTCTCGGCGGGACATCGGTGCAGGCGATCTTCAGGAACCCGATGGCCGAGCCATACGTCATCGGTATATCAAGCGGAGCTGCTTTGGGTGCTTCGCTGGCCATTGCGTTTCCGTTTCTGGAGGCCTATGAATATGGCATGCAACTCATGGCTTTTTTGTTTTCGTTGCTGTCGGTCCTGCTCGTTTACGCTTTGGCTCGCTCCGTTTCTTACAGCTCGTCTGTGGGTACGCCGGCTGGCGTGCTGCTTCTTTCTGGCGTTGCGGTAAGTCTTCTCTTCGGAGCTCTCTCATCCTTTCTGCTATACACAAAGGCATCGCAGAGGCCAGAAGTCATTTTTTGGCTCCTTGGGAGCTTATCGGGTGCAAATTGGCAGGAGCTGCCCCTTGTAACGGGGATTGTGCTTGCCTGTTCCTTGGCATTGTTCCTTTTCCGTCGTGAGCTTGATGCCCTGAGCCTTGGCGAGGAGGAAGCGCATTACGTTGGAGTAAACGTCAGAACAGCTAAGTGGTTCGTTCTTTCGGTTACTGCGCTGATGGTTGCCTCTGCCGTCTCAGTGAGCGGGCTAATTGGCTTCGTCGGTCTCATGATCCCGCATATGGCCAGGATGACGTTCGGGTCGGCTCACAAGGTGTTGCTACCAGCCAGCGCCTTGATGGGAGCGATCTTTTTGCTGCTATGCGACGACGTTGCTCGGACGGCTATGGCGCCTCTTGAAATTCCAATTGGCATAATAACCGCTCTCATAGGCGTTCCGTTCTTCTTCTTGTTGATGAAAGGTTCGCTCAAGAGGTAAGCTGCTTGCCCCTTCTCGAGTGTGAAGACCTTTCAGTCAAGCTGGGAGATAGAGACGTACTTGATCACATAAACCTCGTCGTCGAGGAGGGAGATTTAGTTGGGCTAGTTGGCCCAAACGGTTCCGGAAAGACGACGCTGATAAGGGCAATTGCTGGTTTTGTCCCTTACACAGGCTCGGTGCGCCTCGCTGGGCGCGATGAGAAGCAGATGGGCAGGAGGCAGGTGGCGTCTTTTCTTTCCGTCGTCCCGCAGGAGCCCCCCAGTTCTCAGCTGTTGGTCTACGACTACATCATGCTTGGCAGGTACGCGCACCTGGATCGCTGGGGAGACGAGGGCCCTGAGGACAAGGTGGCGGTCAAGTCTGCCATGGAATTGTTCGGGGTGGGTCATCTGAGCGGAAGGCGTTTGGATTCTCTCAGTGGGGGTGAGCTTCAGGGGGTGCTCTTGGCAAGAGCAGTTGCCCAAGCCTCACACCTGATGCTTCTTGATGAGCCAACTTCTCACTTGGACCTTAAGGCTCAGCAGGAAGTCATGAGGCAAATAGGGAAGCTTGAGGGAAAGAGAGCTGTTTTAGCCAGCTTTCACGATCTGACACTGGCTGGCCGCTTCTCGAAGAAGGTGATTGTGCTCAAGCAAGGCAGGCAGTTTGCCTCTGGAGAGCCACAGGACGTGCTTACACCAGAGGTAATCGAGGCAGTTTATGGAGTAAGGGTGTTGGTCAAGAACGACCCTGTGTTTCATGTGGTTTTGCTTCCCCGAAGAACGCTTTAAGGGCGTTCAGCAGCTCGTCATTTTGCCTAGCCCTCATGATTCCAATCCTGATGTAAGTGTGGTCTAAACCCTCGAAGGAGGATGCGTCCCTTATCAGGTACCCTCTTTCCATCAACCGCATCTTCAACTTCGCGGAGTTGATGCCTGGTTTCCTGAGTAGCAGGAAGTTGGTCTTTGAAGGGTACACGGTAAAGCCCATGCGAAGGAGACGGTTTACAATTCTCTTTCTCTCCTTCGAGACGTAGTGCCGGCTCTCTTCTTGATAATCTCTCTTCATCCAGTGCTTGACTAGCTCCGAGGCAATCACGTTGACGTCCCAAGTGGGTCTGATTGAGGCAATGCTGGCTATCCTGTTTGCTGAAGAGACCGCGTAGCCTACCCTCAGCCCAGGTATTCCGAGCAATTTGGCGGGTGAACGAATGACAATCATGTGGTCATCCACTTCTTTGATCACAGAGTCTTCCTCGTTCTCAGCCAGATCCATGTGAACCTCATCTACGAGGAGGATGGCTCCCATCGCCTTGGCCTTTTCGTGGAGAGCAAGTATATCCGCCTTTGGCGTGATCGTGCCGGTCGGGTTGTTGGGATTGCACAGATATATCATTGAAGTGTGCTCTGGCAATATGATGCGGGATGCCTTGACTTCGAACGGATGTCTGAGACGCACGTAGGTCACCTTGTGCCCGAATCCTTCGGCAGCCCTTTGATACTCGCTATAGGTTGGGGCAATTATAAGGGCCACTCCTGGGGGTGCCTTCGCGGTCGCGAGATATATTGCCTCGTTTGCCCCGTTTGTAGGAAGGACCTGAGCTGGCTGCACGTCGTGGTACTCCGCCAGAAAGCGTTGAAGGGATGAAGACTCAGGTTCGGGGTAGTCATAAGCTAGCCTAATCAGATGGTGGGCCTCCTTTAAGAGACCTTTTGGCGGAGCGAGGGGGTTCACGTTGCTTGAAAAATCCAATAAGGGAAGGCGCACCCCATCTCTCCAAACGTCCGCGCCATGTTCTGCCATGCTCATATCATCGCGGGTCTCGCACGTAGTGGCCGACGTAAGTGGGAATTCCGCTCAGGCCCGAAACAGCCTCTTTGGTCGATATTATCAGGGCCAGCCCGACTGGCAGGGCTCCTGCTTGCTTCGCCAGACCCATCAAGACGTGTATCGTCCTACCTGTTCTTGCCAAGTCGTCCGCCACCAGAACCCTTTCTCCCTTAAAGAGCATGCTCTTTGGCAGGTAAAAACCCTCCTTTACCCCGCTTGAAAGAGAGAGCTCAGTTTGCTCGTAAAATTGATCCACACCTGCCTCTCTTTCTTTCTTAGCTATGGCAAGCCGAGTCCCAAACACCATCGAGAGCTCGTAAGCGAAAGGGATCCCGTCTGCGGCAACCGTTAGGGTCACATCTGGTGTGACATCAAGAGCGCTGTGGCAATCCGCTGCAAGAAGTCTGATCAAAGATGGATTCGATATTATCTTTGTATTATCAACGACCCCTCTTTCGTCTACGCTTATGTTTCTTTCAACGAGCGTTTCTGTTGGATAAGCTTCTCTGAGCATCTTCATCAACTCTTCAGCCCTTTTACCTGATGGCAGAACCCTACCGTTGACGTAGCGGCTCATTATGGCTGGCGAAAGCTTTACGTGGCTCAACTTGCTCGAGAGAGATTCATAGGTCTCTTGGGTCTTAACCATTTTTAAGAATTCTATGAGTTCTAGTTTCTTCTTGGTTTCATCATAAAGATCTCTCATGATTTTTCCCTTCTGCTTTCAACGGTGCCTAAGCTGTGCTGGTATCTTCCAGCATACGGTTTGTTCGTGGGGGTTCCAAGGCGGAAAAAAGATATCTGCAGAAACCTTTCCCCTTTGTGAACAACTACGTCCTTGTCGCCTCCGTTAAAAATCGAGATGGTCAGGTTCCCATCAAAGCCAGGGTCTACCAGTGCCAAGCTGGCAAACAAGCCCTCCCTCGCAAAAGAAGACCTTATGAACAGGGATGCAGCTAAGTCGATTCCAAGGCTCACGCGTTCCGAGGTCGAGGTCAGCTGCCAATGGTGAGGGCTGATCGTTAGTTCTTGCGAGGAGGTCAAGTCGTAACTTGCAGGCCCGATCTGATCTTCCCTGAAGGGGTTTATCGAGACCTCTTTTCCCAAAGCGCTCATGATTTCCTTTGCCGAAAGCATACCCGAATTATGTATCAGCTCATATGCTTTTCTACAAATTTCATCTGGCCGCAAGGGATAAATATCGCATAAAACTTTGAAATGGCGTCATGCGCCATGGGCCCGTAGCTCAGCATGGTTAGAGCGTTCGACCGTCGGGACGAAACTGATAGCCCTGCTGGGTCAGAGATCGAAAGGTCCGGCGTTCAAAGCCCAAAAGGGGGTGAAACTCGCCGCGGGCCCACTTCTTGAAGTTCAAATGCATTTGATTTGATCTGTCCGAAGCCCTTCTCTTGCAGATCTCTTAGAGTTCTTTTCACTAGAGTAGGGCTTAACTCTATCCCAAAGTACTGTTTGAACCCAGCCTGGATTTCATCAATGGTCAAAGTTTTTCCTGTTTCTAACATCAATCTTTTGGTTAAGCTGCGCAAGTCTTCCCACCTGTTCCACGGATAGCTGAACCAGGCCCACTTTTTTTCCTCCTTTCCAAAGAAATCTGGGCGAAAACTGGATCCACTTATGTGCTGAAGCGCAGCCGTCTTGACCTGAGCGGGCTTCAGCGTTTCAAGGTAGGACTTCGCGACACTTAGGCTCTTTCCCGTATCAGTTATATCGTCGACCAGAAGAACGTTCTTGCCTTCGACGCTTCCTCCTATCCCTCTTTCCAGGACGGCTTCCTTTCCTCTCACGGCGGTCTCTCCCCAATGGGCTATGCGTAGGCATGTGAAATCCGGTACCCCGAGGACGTCAGCGACCAACCTCGCTCCTATAAGTCCTCCGCGAGCAACTGCGACTATGACGTCTGGCTTGAAACCAGCCGATTGTACCTTCTTCGCGAGGTCGAGGCTCATGGCCTGGACGTCTTTCCACGACAGCATGCGGCATGGGATTTTTTCCACCATTTCGGACAGAGTTTTATCGATCTTCGATAAATGTCTTTCTGAAGGCGGAGAGGCGCTAATGCGACTTCCAGGAAGGGTTCTGCGCCCTGAAACCTGCTTGGCGAAGAAGCTACCTTTTTGTTGAGGTTGGTGTCGGGCAAGGAAGAAGGTACCATACACTTATATATCTCGGAGACGAAACAAACATGTATAAAGCGCGGAAGGCTGTATCTACGCGCGGGGCAATTTTTTCCATATTGATCATCCTAATCGTTTTGTTGGCTGGTGTAGGCGGCTACATGGCTTATCAGGGGTCAAGAAAGCCCTCCAAGACATCGGGGATAACGCTTAACATAGTGGTTGTAGGTGGGTGGAACCAGAGAACCGTACAAGTCGCAGCAGATGATTACGAAGCTCTTCATCCAGACGTTCACATCAACTTGATCATAACGACGTTTGGAAACTACCTTGAGAAGGAGACTGTTGCTGAGTCTCAGGTAAATGCTTCCTCGTACGACATATTCACCTGGAGTCCCACGTCGTCGGGTCCAATCGCTTCCTACGTGCTTCCGCTTAACGCCATGATCTCCTCATCTGGATATAACATGTCTAACTTTGCGCAGGGGATGCTTTCTTCGGGTGCTGAGTACTACAACACTACGTCTAAGAGCACGGAGATAATCGGTTTTCCAATCGACACGAGCATATACACGCTGTATTACCTCAAGAGCATCTTTGACAACGAGACCCTTGCAAAGGAGTTCGAGGCCGAATACCACGCTCCCTTTAATCCCACCCAGTGGTCGAATTGGACAGAGGCCATCTGGGCTGATCAATTCGTGCTGAGCAAGGGCTTGGCGCAATATGGGATGCTGATTGATGATAATCCAAGCCATGGCATGATAGACGCCTTTCCAGCAGTCTTTTACTGGTGGTATAGATCCAACTCTTCATTAAACGGGGGCACGAAGGGCGGTCTGCCTGGTTACAACGTGATGTTCACCGTGTCTGGGCAGCCAGATTTCGCAGGTCCAGATGGAGTTGCAGCACTGGAGACATACAAGCAACTGGTGGAGTATGGAGATCCTTTACCCAGCATAGAAGTGGTGAATTACAATACGCTTGAGTCCATATTCGGGAGTGGGAAGGCAGCTGCTGAAATAGGTTGGACTGAGTACGCATCTTCGTTCAACAACTCGAAGGTCTTTCCAGCCGTTGCTGGAAAAGTTGGCGAGGCGCTTCTGCCCGGAGGGTATACCGAGGCTGGTGGTTGCATCATGGGCATCGCCAAGTATGCCAGCAACAAGACCGCTGCGTTCCAATTCTTGGAGTTTCTGACCTCTAACGCCGAAGCTGTGAAGGAGTACTATGCGGGTGGATTTGTACCAACGGAGCTCGGAGCACTGCAACAGCTTGACAAGAACAACACCATAGCTTCCTTTATCTCTTTGCAATACAAGGGTACGTTGGTGGCGTATGCGAACCCACCTTTCCTTTCCATATCCTCAACCGTCCTCGTTCCTGAGTTCAACGATGCCATCAATAACTACATAAGCGGTGCAACGATCAGCCCTCAGGTGGCTTTGCAGACAGCTGCCTCTCAGTGGGCTTCTGCTCTAAAGCTGGTGGAACGATCGGTTGAGGGGTAGCTGGACTGAGAGGCACGCAGCTTTTCTTCTCGTCTTACCTCTAGTAGCATACTTGTTGTTTTTCACGGGTTATCCGATTTTCGACTCAGCCTTGCTCAGCTTCTCAAAGGTAACCCTGTCTTATGGTTTCGGAGGACTCGTAGGACTTCGGAACTATGAGTTGCTAGTCGCGGATCCGTTTTTCTGGCAGACTTTTGTCAATACTTTGCTCTTCGTGGCTGCCGTAGTGTTGGCGGACATGGCTTTGGGTCTCGTTTTGGCTCTTGCCCTTGATAGGGTCAGCCGGGCCAAGTCATTTTTCACGACTGCTCTGATGTCTCCCATGATACTTCCAGCCGTAGTAGTTGGGGCGATCTGGGAGGTCATAATGGCTCCTTACGTCGGCCCACTTGACTTTTTGACTAAAGCTTTGGGCTTTGGCAACGTCGGATGGTTGGCTGACCCCAAGTTGGAGCTTTTCAGCCTAGCCGTGATAACTATTTGGCAAACAGCTCCCTTCACTTTTTTGCTGATGTTGGCTGGAGTCCAGTCAATACCGCCCCAGCTCAAAGAAGCCGCGAAAGTCGATGGTCTTTCCACATCGGAGGCATTCCAAGAGGTCACACTTCCAATGATACTTCCTGCCTTCGCGGTCTCCTTCATACTTGCGTTGATAAATTCCTTCAGGGTTTTCGACGTGCTCTTCATGGTAGACCAAGGGGGCTTTAACCCGGCAAACGCGTTGTTGATGTACTTTTCTTACGACTTTGCCTTCATTCCTGGATTTCAGGGGGTGGCCATGGCTGGCATAATGGTGATAGCAGTTATAGCGACGGTCTTTGCCATGTTCTTTGTAAGCGCCATAGGGCTCAGAGAGAGGCTGGGTCTCTCCAGTGAAGGCAAAAACATGTGGCAGGGTTTGAAGAAGAGATCCAAGAAAGTCCTAAAGGGACTTCTCTCTTGGGCTAAGATTCCCTCGTTTAACGTGCCTCCCTCGGTTTCGCTATGGTCATCATACGTCGTCCTCCTTGCGGCGGCCTTCATGTCTTTGTTCCCACTCGCGTGGGCCTTCGTCACCAGTCTCAACACCTCTGGGGTCATCACGTCTTTACTTCCAAGCAGCATTGGGCTGGAGAACTATGTTGCAGCGATAAGACAAGGTGCCGGTTACTTGGCGAGTAGCCTTGTTGTTGCTCCCGTCGTGGCGGTTATCACCATGCTTGTGGCTGCTCCTGCGGCCTATGCCATAGCCAGGTACAAGGTGGGAGGAACCAAGATATTGGCATGGAACCTATACGTTTACGCGATACCATCCATAGTTTTTCTTGTCCCACTTTACTCTCTTGTGAGTCGCGTTGGCTTGATGAACACGTGGTGGGCGTTGATGCTGGTATATCCGATCTTTACGCTCCCCTTGGCAGTTTGGATACTGGTGGGTTTCTACAACGACGTCCCGAGAGAGGTTGACGAGGCAGCTCTAATAGACGGGAAGAGCAGGATAGGCGCATTTTTTGACGTGATATTGCCCATAATCAGACCAGCACTTGCGGTCGTGGCTTTCTTCTCAATCCTCGCAAGTTACAGCGAGTTCATGTTCGCGCTTACGCTTGGACAGACACCTTATCTCTTCAACTTTCCGCCAACGGGGGCAGAGACGGCTACTGTATTCGTTGCAATAGGCGTGACCTTCGGGGCTGGGCATCCGATAAACTACGCCATGCTTTCAGCTGCTGGTTTGTTGGTTTCGATTCCCGTGATCGTGGCCTCAGCGGTGCTGCAGCGCTACATAATCAAGGGGCTTTGGTTTGGTGCCGTGAAAGGTTGACCCGGCTCGCAGATGTTTGACCTCTAGGCGAGGCCAGACTCTTTTTCCTTGGTGGAAGACCATGATGGCTTGCTGGTCCCAAGTCACCTTTACGTTTTCTCCTGGAGCGGGTGATTCTCTTCCGAATATCCGGCTTTTGAATACCCAGCTTCCTATCTTAAGCGTTAGGATGAATTCGTGCCCCAAGGGTTCTACCACTAGGACTTTGGCCTGCAAGCCATCGTTTGAGGATGAGAGAGAGACATCTTCGGGCCTGATCCCGACGGTTACTTCCCCTGATACGTCTAGTTCGTCTTTCAGTGAAAACTCACGTCCCAGAAAGGTCAGCCGATGTCCTTCAAGTCTTGCATCGAAGAAGTTTATGGAAGGGCTCCCGAGGAAGCCTGCCACGAAAACGTTATCAGGATAAAAGTAGACACGTTCCGGCTCTCCCACCTGTTGTATGGCGCCCTCTGAGATCAGGGCTATTCTGTCAGCCATTGCCATGGCTTCCGCTTGATCATGCGTGACGTAGATTGTAGTTATCTTCATTTCCTTTTGAAGGGACTTGAGAAACGTCCTAGCAGACACTCTGAGTTTCGCATCTAGGTTGGAAAGAGGTTCATCTAGAAGGAAAGCAGACGGTCTCCTCACGAGGGCCCTTGCTAGAGCCACCCTTTGTTGCTGCCCCCCGCTCAGCTGACGCGGGTATCTGTCCAGCAGGTCGCTTATTTCAAGCCTCTTTGCAACGTCTGCCACGCTTTCAGCCATGACGTCCTTGCTGATCTTCTGGGCTCTCAAGGGCATCTCGATGTTTTCTCTAACTGTTTTGTGAGGGTAGAGTGCGTAGTTCTGGAAAACCATGGCTATGTTTCTTTCCCTGGGGGCAAGATCGTCTACCAGCTTATCGCCGATCCAGACATGACCCGCATCTTGCTCTTCAAGACCAGCCACGGTCCTGAGAGCTGTGGTCTTTCCAGATCCAGATGGCCCAAGAAGAACCATGAACTCACCATCATTTACTTCGAGGTTTATGCCCTTTAGTACCTGCGTTTTGCCGAAGCTTTTCCAGATGTTCTGGAGCTTGACTGAGGGCAAGGCAAGTTCTGCATGCCCCTTTTTATAAGGCCTTTGCGATCAAGCGGTAGACAGTTGCGGTTTTTGTGGGCGGAAACAAATCCGATTTTTCGGTTGGCGACTCTGGGCTGGGTTTAAGTCAAGGGTTGTCCAAGAGACCTCGAGCAGTTCGCTCGGGTGGTGATGGGCTGAGTTCAGCGAAGCGCTTAAATGCAGGGCGGCGGCAAATTAATTGCCTCCACCGTGCGGCGGTGCGGCACGACCAAAGGCCGAGAATGGCCGGGGATGAAGTTGTCGCCTCCAGCGATGGAGAATATGATTAGGTGATGGCGACCTGAGCTGATGCTCAGATCGGAGGAGGGTATCCGCACAAATCCCTAAAGTTTCAACGGTCGACTCCGGTTGATCCTGCCGGACCTGACTGCTATCGGGATAAGACTAAGCCATGGAAGTCGACGCGCGCCCTTGCGCGCGTGGCGTACGGCTCAGTAACGCGTGGTTAACCTGCCCTCGCGATGGGTATAACCTCGGGAAACTGAGGATAATCCCCAATAGGCGATTGGATCTGGAAGGACCTTTCGCCCAAAGGGATGGGGCAAATGGGCCTCATCCGCGCGAGGATGGGACTGCGTCCCATCAGGCAGTTGGTGGGGTAATGGCCCACCAAACCTATAACGGGTACGGGCCGTGAGAGCGGGAGCCCGGAGATGGGCACTGAGACAAGGGCCCAGGCTCTACGGAGCGCACCAAGCGCGAAACCTTCGCAATGCGGGAAACCGTGACGGGGCCATCCCGAGTGCGGGCCGCTGAGGCCCGCTTTTGCTCAGTGTAAGAAGCTGGGCGAATAAGTGGGGGGCAAGACTGGTGTCAGCCGCCGCGGTAATACCAGCTCCACGAGTGGTCAGGACGGTTATTGGGCCTAAAGCGTCCGTAGCCGGCCCAGCAAGTTTATGGTGAAATCCGTCGTCTCAAGCGTCGGAGTGCTGTAAATACTGCTGGGCTAGGGAGTGGGAGAGGCCGGGGGTACCTCCGGGGTAGGGGCGAAATCCTATAATCCCGGAGTGACGACCAGTGGCGAAAGCGCCCGGCTAGAACACGTCCGACGGTGAGGGACGAAAGCTGGGGCAGCAAACCGGATTAGATACCCGGGTAGTCCCAGCCGTAAACCATGCGGGCTAGTTGTCGGAGCGGCTTAGTGCCGCTCCGGTAACGCAGGGAAGCCATTAAGCCCGCCGCCTGGGGAGTACGACCGCAAGGTTGAAACTTAAAGGAATTGGCGGGGGAGCACCACAAGGGGTGAAGCTTGCGGCTCAATTGGAGTCAACGCCGGAAAACTCACCAGGGGAGACAGCAGTATGAAGGCCAAGCTAACGACTTTGCCAGACGCGCTGAGAGGAGGCGCATGGCCGTCGCCAGCTCGTGTTGTGAAACGTCCGGTCAAGTCCGGGAACGAGCGAGACCTCCGTCTTTAGTTGCAACCCTTCAGGGGGCACACTAAAGAGACCGCCACCGATTAAGGTGGAGGAAGGAGGAGGCAACGGCAGGTCAGCATGCCCCGAAACCCCTGGGCTGCACGCGAGCTGCAATGGCAGGTACAATGGGATTTGACCCCGTAAGGGGAAAGCAATCCTCAAAGCCTGCCTCAGTTGGGATCGAGGGCTGCAACCCGCCCTCGTGAACCTGGAATCCCTAGTAATCGCGTGTCAACACCGCGCGGTGAATACGTCCCTGCTCCTTGCACACACCGCCCGTCGCTCCAACCGAGTTGGCTTCAGATGAGGCATCACCTTCGGGTGGTGTCGAATCTGAGGTCGACGAGGTGGGAGAAGTCGTAACAAGGTGGCCGTAGGGGAACCTGCGGCCGGATCACCTCCGTAAGTAAATTTTAGGGAAGTGCAAAGGATACCCTCTTCGATTGGTGAGGTCCGAGGCCGTGATGGCTTCGAACTGATAGCGGGAGTGAGCCGCTGGTGCGGCTCGCGTTGAACGCCGTGAATGGTTTGATACGCCAGACTAACGCAGGTTGATGTAAGCGCAAGGGTAGGGCTTTCTGCTGCTACACCGTCTAGTGGATAGCTTGGCTTGAGCGCCGAGGAAGGGCGTGGCAAACGACGATATGCCCCAGGTAGGCGCATGCAGCCTTTGATCTGGGGATGCCCGAATGGGACCTCCCGTGTCGGGTTAACAGCCCGGCACATCCCGTTGAGGGAAGGGAACTCCCCGAACGGAAACATCTCAGTAGGGGAAGGAGGAGAAACCATCAGGGATCTCCTGAGTAGGGGCGACCCAAAGGGAGATAGCTCAAACCGAATCTGGCCTGAAAGGGTTCAGAGATGTGGGGTGAGATGGCCGTTAAGCGCCCGGCCAGTTTTAGCCGAAGCGGTCTGGAAGGACCCACCAGAGAGGGCGATGGTCCCGTAGGCGAAGGACTGGAGGGCGTGGTCATCTCGAGAGTACCACGGTTCAGTTTTGCCGTGGGAAGATGGGAGGAAGCGACTTCCAAAGCTAAATACGTCTCAAGACCGATAGCGAAGCAGTACTGTGAAGGAACGCTGAAAAGTACCCCGGAAGGGGGGTGAAAAGAGCTTGAAACTAGGCGGTTATATGCGATGGGGCTCGTAAGGTAGGTCCTCCCGAAGGAGGCCGTGGCGACGCGGCAGTACGAGGGAGGGCTGTTCCAGGGTTCCATCGTTCGTCTAGGAGCACGAGCCAGGGAGTTCATGGAAGCGGCGAGCTTAAGGGGTTAATCCCCGTAGGCGAAGGGAAACCGACGTGCCCGCAACGGCGAAAGCCGCGAGGGGCGGGGTCTGAAAGGGCCTGAAGTCGCTTTCATGAGACCCGAAACCGGACGAGCTTGACCTGGGCAGGGCGAAGCCGGGCTAACGCTCGGTGGAGGCCCGAAGGGGTTCTAACTTGCAAGTTGTTCCTCTGACCTGGGTCAAGGGGCAAAAGACCAATCTAGCCCGGTGATAGCTGGTTCCTCCCGAAGTGTGTCTCAGCACAGCCTGGCCGGAGCTTGGTGGCGGGGTAGAGCGACCGATAGGGGAAGGGAAGCCGAAAGGTTTCTCTCCTCTGTCAAACTCCGAATTCGTCACCGGTGTAGATGGCCGGAGTGGGGTTCCGCGGGATAAGCTCGCGGGCCGAGAGGGAA
>JGI20128J18817_1000114_pt1 | contig 24904 bp, 18 predicted proteins | sample JossMetagenome_FD_18817 | JGI IMG/M metagenome (IMG submission 18817)
ACCTAAATGGATTTTGCATGCTCTGAAAAGTGGATTTGACGGGGTATTTGTAGCAGCAGATGGTACTGATTGTCCTTATTTGCCAACATGTACAGAAAAAACAGCAACTAATGTTAGCGATGCACAAAAGCTAATTGAAGAAAACGGGGGTAGCACAGCTAGAGTTAGAATGGCTGCAATATGTTCAGTATGTGCTGAGCCTTTTGTAAATCACATGAAAAATTTTTATAACATTTTATTAAGCATGGGACCTGCAGGAGAAGAACTAAATAAAAAGAAAGGGGCATGAATATGAGCGAAGAGATCAAAACTCAAGATTATGATGTAGTTGTTATTGGTGGCGGTATTGGCGGAATGGATACTGCACTCAATCTAGGTGATATGGGATTTAAGGTAGCGTTAGTAGAAAAGCAACCTAGTATAGGAGGTAAAATGATTCTTTTAAGCAAGGTATTCCCAACTTTAGATTGTGCATCATGTATATCTACACCAAAGGTTGCGGCTGTATCTCACCATCCCAACATTAAACTATTAACTTACACTGAAGTCAAAGATATATCCAAAGAAAGTGACAATAAATTCAAAGTAAAAGTTACCAAAAAAGCGAGGTACGTTCATGAAGATCTGTGTACAGGGTGCAAGCAATGTGAATCTAAATGCCCTGTAGTAGTGCCAGATCAATTCAATTTTGGATTGGTGGGTAGAAAAGCAGTATATATCCCATTTTCCACAGCAGTTCCAAAGGTTTCATTAATTGATTTAGATAACTGTGTACTATGTGGTGCATGTGAAAGAGTGTGCCCTACAAATCCAAAATCAATCGATTTTTCTCAAAAACCTGAGGATATTGAGTTAAATGCAAAAAGTGTAGTATTAGCGACAGGATTTGATCTATTCCCTGCAGAAAAAATAGAAAATCTAACATACGGAAAATCAAAAAATGTAATTAACTCTATGGAAATGGAAAGATTACTTGCACCTACTAGACCTTTCAACACAGTATTAAGGCCGTCTGACGGTAAAGTCCCTGATAAGATTGCATATGTGTTGTGTACAGGTTCTAGAGATAGAACAGTAGGAAATCCAATATGTTCTCAAGTATGTTGTATGTATTCCATAAAACAGGCTCAACTATTATTAGGAGCACTTCCATTGGTGGATATTACAATATTCTACATTGATATCAGAGCATTTGGCAAAGGTTACGAAGAATTTTATCAACAAGCAAAAGATATGGATGTTCATTTCATCAAAGGCAAAGTAGCTAAAATTACAGAAAAAGAAAATGGCAACTTAATTGTAAAATATGAAGATATAGAAAATGGTGGTAGATTAAGTGAAGGCGAATTTGATATGGTGGTTTTATCTGTAGGATTGTTATCGGCGTCATCTAGTATCATGTCTTCCATGAGAAACTTGAATGTTACACTAGATAATCAAAAATATATCCTATCCCCAGACGAAACATTGTATCCAGCAAGAACAAATATTCCAGGAATATATGTTGCAGGTACAGCATCTGGTCCCAAAGACATACCAGATTCAGTTGCATCTGCAGGTTCCGCAGCATCGGAAGTTGCGGCCTATATAGCAATGAATTATGGCAAAATAAAAAAAGTGAAAGGTGAGTAAATGACAAACAAAAAAATAGGTGTTTATATTTGCCATTGTGGTGGTAATATATCTGATTACGTTGACGTTAAAAAGGTGAAAGAATCTATAGAGCATGAACCTGGTGTATTAGTCGCCAAAACCGTTATGTTTGCATGCTCTGATTCAACTCAGCAAGAAATGATTCAAGATATAAAAGAAAAAGGGTTAGATGCAATTGTAGTGGCCTCATGCTCCCCAAAGCTTCATGAACTTACATTTAGGGGTGTAGCAAATAGGGCAGGGCTTAATCAGTTCAAATATGTACATGCAAACATAAGGGAACAAGTTTCCTGGGCACATTCTGACAATCCACAAGGTGCAACAGAAAAAGCTATAGGTACAGTAAAAGGTGCAATTGCAAAAGTAACTGATACTGTTCCACTTAAAACAGTTGTAGTAGAAGCTGTTCAATCCGTTTTGATAGTAGGTGGTGGAATCAGTGGAATGAAGGCTGCCCTTCAATATTCTGATATGGGTATAAATTCCTTTCTTATAGAAAAATCCCCTTTTTTGGGTGGAAGAATATCTCAATGGAGTTCTACCTTCCCAACAGGTAAGAAAGGTAAAGATATTGCATTAGAACTCTTTGAAGAATTAAAAAAGAGGTCAAACATAACAATCTTTACCAATGCAGAACTTGTTGGTAGGTCCGGTAGTATGGGTAATTTCAACGTAAAAATTAAAATATCCCCTCGATACGTTAAAAAAACCTTCCAACAGATAAACGAAGCCATTGAAAAATGTCCAGTAGAAATTGATGATGAATTCAATTTTGGATTGACTAAAAAGAAAGCAATTTATAAGCCATTTGAAGGTGTTTTACCAGATATTCCAGCAATCGATACCAAAGCATGTACAAAATGTGGAATTTGCTCCAAATTAGCAGGTGATGCGATAGATCTAAACGAAAAGGAACAAGTGTTGTCTTTAAATGTAGGTGCAATACTAGTTGCATCTGGGTTTGACCCATACACTCCTAAAGATGGAGAATTTGGATACAAAAAGAGCCCATTTGTTGTAACATTGCCTCAACTAGAAAGAATCCTTGAACTAAACAAAGGTGACAAGTTAGTATATAATGGAAAAGAAATAAAAACAATGGCTTTTATTTATTGTGTTGGAAGCAGACAGAAAAAGACAGATGAAAATCCAGAAGCAAACACATATTGCTCTAGGTACTGTTGCAGTTCCACGGTATTTACCTCTGCATCTATGATTAAAAAATATCCTTACATAAAGATGTACCATATGTACAGAGATATAAGGGCATACGGAAAGAACGAACCATTTTACGAAGAGGCATCAAGAAGCGGCGTTGTTTTTATAAAATATAATGAAAATGAACCCCCACAAGTAAATATAGAAAATGGTATGCCCAATGTAACTGTTAAAGATATGTTAACAGATAATGAAGTTTTAGAGATGTCTCCTGATATGCTCGTACTTGTAGTGGGTATGGTTCCAAGAGAAAACAGCGTATTAGATAATGTCCTAAAAATCTCTAAGGGTAGGGATAGATTCTATAACGAAGTGCATATTAAGCTGAAACCAGTTGAGACTGTTATTGGTGGTATTTATTTAGCAGGTGCAAGCCAAGGTCCTAAAAACAGTGTTGAGGCTGTAGCAAGTTCATTAGCAGCTGTTTCAAAAGCCTCTCCTATGTTGTTCAGTGGAAAAGTAGAATTAGAACCATTAGTGGCTAAAATAGATCCTGTAAAATGTACAATGTGCGGAAAGTGCTTTGAAGCTTGTCCATACGACGCTATACAAAAAGGAAATGTAAATGGAAAGGAAGTCGCAACTGTTGTTGAGGTAATATGCAAAGGATGCGGTGCATGTGTGCCTTCATGTCCTGAAGATGCTATAGATGTAGCTGGTTATACTGACACACAGATGACAGATATGATATCAGCTATACTAAAAAATGGAGGTGTAGCTCATGAGTGAACCAAGAAAAAAACTTACATACGAAGTGATGAAAGAAACTAAAGAAGTTCCACAAAAACTATTAGATAAATTAAAGGAAGATAATAAAATAAAAGGTGCTATAACAACGGCATTGCGTTCAGGTCCAAAAACAATTCCCGAAATTGCCAAAGAAACGGGATATCCTAAGCACAAAGTAGTATGGTGGCTAATGACATTGAGAAAATATGGTTCAGTTATAGAACTTGAAGAGGTAGGGGAAGATGGTTACTACAAGTACAGGTTGGTATGAGGTGTAATTATGGGTAAAGTTAATCCAAATTTAATGACTGAGATAAAGGATTTAGGGGCATTTGATGTATCTGCATGCTATAGTTGTGGTACATGTACAGCGGTATGCCCTTTATCTGAAACTGGGCACGAATTTCCAAGGAAAATAATTAGATATGCTATGGTAGGTGATGAGAAAAGGTTAGTTGCATCAACAGAACCTTGGCTATGTTACTTTTGTGGAGAATGCACTACAAGTTGTCCTAGAGGTGCAGATCCGGCAAGTTTTATGATGGCAACAAGAAGATATTTAACTACCAAGTATGATTTTACAGGGTTTTCTAAAAAATATTACCATTCTAAGATTGTAGAGATTGCTGCTGCGGTTATATTATTTTCCATAACTGTGCTTTTAGTCGCATTACTTCATGCAAATGTCCCAATGCCTATGTTTGGGAGTGTTGAATTAAACACATTTGCAGGTGGAATTGTATGGACTATACCAATTATCAACCATCCTGTTGATATAGTTGAGTTAGGTGATTTATCCCTGCTTGCAATACTTTCAATTCTGTTGTTGATAAACTTGTTCAGGATGTTTAAGTACACAGTATTAGATGAAGTCAAAGGAAAAATTCCAATAAAAGTGTACTTTGTACAACTCAAAGAGTTAATAGTCCATCTACTTACACAAAAAAGAATAACTGAATGCAAAGAAGAAGGAACTAACTGGGATTGGATAACGCATATACTTGTATTCTACGGCTATGCATCAATATTTGTTCTAGTAATAATATTATTCGATTACTTCCAGGCGGATAAACCTTACTGGTGGATGACTGTTATAGGGACAATAGCAGCTGTCGCACTTCTAATAGGAACCAGCTATATGCTATACGGAAGGCTTACAAAAAATGGTACATGGAGGACATACACACATGCAAGTGATTGGTACTTCCTAGGATTACTATGGTTGGTTGTTGTTACTGGTGTATTCGTTGTAATATTCGAATACCTCAGTATGCCTATGGCTACATATGTTACTTATGCAATACATCTTGGAGTTATTGCCGCATTTGAAACAGTTGTAGTTCCATTCGGTAAATGGTCCCACATTGCATATAGGCCATTTGGAATATATTTTACAAAGATCAAAGATGCTGTAAACAAAGCAGAAACCAATCAATAAACTTTTTAAATTTTTATTATAGTTTTTTTGATTTTGAGAATAAACTATAAAAAAAAGTTGATGATCTTGACCATCTAAATTTAGGCAATTTTTTACTATTTTTATGAGACACTTATCCTCACCTTCCTATTTATTTTTTCTTCATATTTCTCTCTAAACTTCTCATCTTCTTTCCATCTCTTCTTAAATTATTTTGGCGGTAAATATCCTATCGTTGAATGTGTAAACGGCGGTTGAAAATTTGCCATTTTCGGCGTTTAAATATTTTCCACATCTTATACATTTCCTCATTCTTTTCACAATTTCTCTCCAAATCTCCATATTTGAACAACCTGTATTCACCAGCATTGGAGGTTTTTAAGCCTGTGCCATCTGATGATAATTCAAGATCTTTATAATCAGGCATTATGATCTTTGGTTTTATTTTATGTATTCGGTTCCAAAGTGTGGTATAATCACCAGAATATGGAATTAACTTGTATTCTGCAAGCTTTCTTGCAATGCCCTCTAATCCACGATAATCGATTAGTGCCATGCTGCCATTAAATTTACAAATTGATTTGGAAATTTATAGGGAGCTCCTCTTTTACCTTTGTTTATTTCTTCAAGCTCTTCATACCAGTGTTCTGAAAACCCAAGATCTAAATAATACTCTCCTTTAACTACAAGTTCATTGTTGTATTTAGATCAATCACGATGATCTTTATGGTGCTTACCCCCTCTTTTATTATTTGAACTGTTCATAAAGAATGAAAATAATAAGAAGTATAAAAAAACATATAACAAAGATAGGACGTTAGCGGATTTATTCAACACAGCATTATATTTATAAACTTTAAATATTAAAAACAAATTAATTAATATATGTGTAGAATGTTTGGATACTATGGAAATGTAGATTTTGGCATACAAATGATGGAATCTCTATACAAATCATCTCAAAAAGATGTTTTTAAAGGAGGCATAGCACACAAAGATGGATGGGGCGGAGTTTTAATCAATGGGGAAAGTGAGGAATATGTTAGGCATACCACCCCATTGAACAAAACTAATATTCAAACTTTTTTTGATGAAAAGGTTGGCAATTATTTTGGATTATTACATGCAAGGCTATCCTCTGACAAAGAGCCTAAGCAGGGGGCATTTAATTCCCATCCATTCACAATACGTATAAACAGTAAAGAAATTGCGTATATAGCGCATAATGGGTTTATCGAAAAATCAGAAATTGCAAAAAATTTAGGTATTAATAATGCCAAGAATGTCTCAGACTCTGAAATATTTTCCATGTATATAGAAAAACTAGAAGGGGAATTTATAGGCAGGCTCCAAAAGGCACTTGAGTTCGTTAATGAAAATAATTTATCCAATTTTTTAAACCTCATATGCCTTGTTGTTAACAGGGAAGGCAATAACTATATTTGCTATTATTCCCAATTCAAAGATCAACCGCAAACACCTTTTTATCCGAAATTGCTTAAATATAACGATGGTTCAAATAAAGCGATAATGTCTTCAACTTTAGGTTATTACAGTGAATTTTTAGATGAAAAAGGCAACATATTAGAAAAAAAGGTAGAATGGGCAACTGAAGGAAATATTATTGTATTGTGATTAGCCCATTATCTGTATTGGTTATTAAAGTAACACAATTAGACATTAACCTAATAAATGTTAAATATCTAAAACATAATAGATAGGAATATCTGTAAGCATGTATTTGTTTAAAGTTTCATGTGGTGAAGATTAAATGCCAGATTCAGTCAACATAAAAAATAGAGAAGAAGTCATTGAAATGTTCATAGATCTTTTTGGCATTTCAAGGATAAATGCAGAGATCTTAGTGGATTCTGGATATAGCACTATATCCAGCCTAGCTAAGGCTGAAAAAGATCAATTGGTTGGACTGGGTATCCCCTCATTAGAAGCTGAAAGAATTATCGCTCAAAGTGATGCAGTAAATTCAACAGAGGTATCTCTAGACGGTACGACCAATATAGAACTTGACGAAACGATGAAAAAATGGCTGGATGAAGCTGAAAAAGAAAGCGTACCCAAGAAAAATGAAGAGGAACCAAAAGAAACCAAAGAAGAGGATATACAGGTAGAAGATGTGGTTTCTAAATGGGTAGAAGGGGATATTGACAGCATTGATCAATGGATCAACGACCAATCCAATGTGAAGGCACCTATAATAAAAAAGAAACAAATTTCACAAGAAGATCTAGAAGTTTTAAGAATTAGGGAAGAAGCTGCGTTTAACATACTTAAAAAATATGCGGACCAAATGAAAACCAATGAACTAAACCCTATGAAAATCATTGAAGACAATGTTCAAAAAGCAAAGGAATTGGAATCTGAAACAATGAAAAGAAAGAATCTTGAGTCAGAAATGAAAAAATTGATGGCAGGTAGTGTAGCACTTATAAAATATATACGTGCACAAGAAAATAAAAAGTTTGAAGAAAAAGAAAAAGCTTTAATAGAAGAAAACAACAAAATAAAAGAAGAATACAATAAATTAAATGAAGAACTTAAAAAACTAAAGGAATCAGTTTTATCTTCCGGAAATGAACAGGCTATATCGTCTAGCAGCCAGTTGGCTAAAACCTTGCTTTTAGATAACCAGGAAATGAAGAAAAAAATAAGCGAGTATGAGCAAACAATTGAAAAGATGAAGGCTGAGAATACAAGTTTGCAGGAAAAAATAAAACTGCTTTCAATGGATAGGCAAACGTTGGATACAACAGTTAATGAAAAAATGAGTAAATATCTCAATGTTGAAGAAACATTGAACAACTTAAAAAATGAAAATGAACGTTTAAAAGATCAATTGATAAAACTAGAAGAAGAAAATAAAAAGGTCAATGAATTGCTGATATCCAAACAGGATGAAATCAATAGATGGACTGAAGACCTTAGAAAAAGAGAAGAGCAGTTAGATAATGCCAAAAAGACTATGGAATATAATTTAGAAGAAGCAAAAAAGGCAAATGTAAGCCTAGATAGCCTGCAATACAGCAAAAAACTTAAAGATATGGAAAACGAGATAATAAAGAAAGAAGAAGAACTCAAGGCAAGGGAAAAATACATAAATGCAAAGCTTCAGGAGATAATCAATAAAGAAAAGGGGTTGGTTGGCGACGAAATCAAAATGAATGAAGCAGAAAGGACATTAGAAGTAAAGGAACAAAAAGTGAAAACAGGAATAGCTAGGCTAGACGACTTGATGTATGGTGGCATTCCAATGGGATCTAACGTTCTAATAAGTGGCCCTGCCCATTCAGGAAAAGAATTGTTTTTAAACTCTTTTATTTTAGAGGGATTGAAAAAGGGAATTCCTGCGGTAGTAATCCTTACAGATAAGACAATCCAACAATTTTCGGCAGATATGTCTTATATCGTACCAACATACCAGCAATACCATTCTATGGAATTGGTAAAATATGTAGACATGTATACCAAAACAGTAAAAGGTGAAGAAATCTCTGCGAGCTATGCAACATACCTTGAAAAGCAGAACGATTTTGCTACTCTTTCAAGGGTAGTGGATGGCATAACAGCAGAATTAAAAGAAAAGCATCCCTATTATAGGCTCATATTCGAGTCATTGACTACATTAATAACAATCAGCAGCCCAACAGAGGCATTTAAATTCCTTCAGCCCTTTGCTGGGAAAAGAAAAATAGAAAATGCTGTTTCCATGTATTTGGTTGAAACAGGTGTACATGCAGATTCTGATATACAAACCTTAAACCATATGATGGATGGAGAAATCGCTATTAAAATAGAGAATTTAAAAACCTTTTTCTCTATAAAAGGCATAACTGATGTGCAATCAAGGGCGCCAATAAACTTCACATTTACAAGGAAGTCGATAAACATAGGTTCCTTCACATTGGACCATATTCGTTAAAATCTTGTAGTAAAAAATATAATCTTATTTCAATTTTAATTTAACATTGATTAACATGGATATACAAGGAATCAAATTACCACCTTCTCCTCCGTTAGTAGATAGGGTTAAAGAGTTTTCCATTATATTAGAAGGGTTAAAAAAAGCGATTAGCAACGAAGGCAGTTTGGTTTTGATAGGTGGAGAAGGCGGAAGTGGAAAAAGTAAAATTTTATACGAAGGGATTAGAACCTCGCCTGCCCTCGGAGTAAAACCCTTTTTAGGTAAGTGCAACCATACACCTCTTACACCATTGAGCCCTTTCCAAGATGCCTTTGGAACAATCTCCCCTAACCCTATTAACACCTCTATTATCTCACCAGAAATAGAAGCCATATATTTCATTGGGCCGTCTGGATTACTTATAACAAAAATTGAAAAATCTGATTCCAAAATAGACCCTTCATTGCTCACCTCAATGTATGAAATCATATTCAATTTTGTACATACGAGCATAAATGTGAAATCTTCATCTATGGAATATGATATATCTGGCATGGATTTTGGAAATGTAAGGTTCTATTCAATAAAAAAGAATAAAATAGGGTTGATTTTTGTTTTACATGGAAAAGAAAACAGCTTGTTAGAGGAAGATGCCAAAAACACACTGAAAATCATTGAAGAACAGTACAAAACAGCCATTGATAACTGGAATGGTGATATAACCCAACTTAAAGAGGCTAGAGTTTATCTTGAAAAACTTATAAACCATCCTGCATACAACGGAAAAGAATGGGGGGTAAGTACAGGTGCAGGCAGAGACTTAATTTTTAATTACATACTCCATAACATATTAGAGATTGCAAAGAACAATCCTATAATGATATGCCTAGATGACCTGCAATGGGCGGATGAAACCTCCTTGGATTTCATACAATATATGGTTCCAAGGATATCAAACAAGCCAATTTTCTTTGTAGGAACTTACAGGACAGAAGAAGTGGCAGATAACACCAAGCTTAAAGAAACAATAGGGATTTTAAGCAGGGAACCCAACGTAATTAGGATAATGCTGCAGAATCTTGAACCTGAAGACGGCATTAAATTAGCCAAAGGGCTTCTAAACAAAGATATTGATGATGCTATTGTCAACAATATATATGAAGAATCTGAAGGGAATCCTTTTTATTTAATAGAACTCATTAAAGTTTATCAGCAAGAAGGCACTTTTTCAAAAAGCCATATACATGCAACAATACCCCAGAAAATTTATGATATCATAAAATACCGCATAAACAAATTAGATAAGAAAAAAATGAAGATACTAGAAATAGCCGCTATCGTTGGATTGGAGTTTAACCTTAGCGATATTGAAATATTTATTCAAGACAACAGGTATTCTTTGTTGGAAGATATAAGGGAATTAATCGAGCTCCAGTTTATAAGGGAAAGGAGAGAACACTACAGATTCTTCCATGCAAAAATAAGGGAAGTGGTTTTATCTGAAATGCCCATTTCAATACAAAAAGAAATGCACAAGCAATATGCTATAGCCCTTGAAAAAGCCCCGTTGGATGTGATGGAAAAAGCGTTCAAGATTGCGTACCATTACCTTGAAAGTGGAGATGCAGAAAACGGATATAAATACGTATTGTCTGCAGGGGATATTGCCAAATCCAAATATGCTTATCCTGAAGTAATAAACCTTTACAAAAAATGCATTGAAACCTTGAACGAGGATTTAGATGCAGATAAAAAATACATTTTACTGGAAAGGCTCGGTGAAGCGTACAAATATTGTTCTATGTGGGAAAATGCACTGAGCGTAACAGTAGAACAAATGCTCCTTCCAGTGGTTATGGATAAAGACATAAGGAAAATCAAATCCCTTATAAAGCAAGGGGAAATTTATGCAGCGATGAATCTCCATCAAAACGCCAAAGAATCTTTTGAAAGGGCTTTGGAAAATGCATTGCAGATAAATGAGCCTAGTTTGGTAATAAGTGCAATGCGCGGCATGGGATATTCTCTATGGAGAGAAGGTAAAATAAAAGATTCAGCAAAGTATTACAACGATGCCCTGAAAATTGCTACCTCTATTAAAGAGGAAACCATGATTGCAAGCCTGCAAATTGACCTTGGAAACATAAATTTATCAGCGGGGAATATAGCAGGTTCGTTAGAGTATTATTTAACCGCACTCAATTATCTGTCAAGTAAAGGCGATTCCCCTGAATTGGGCCGTGTTTACAACAATTTAGGAAGTTTATATTCACTGCTCAATGACTGGAAAAAAGCTTTAGATATGCATGAAATGGAATACCAAATAGCTTCTAGAATATCAAAAAGTGATTTAATGGCATGGGCCTTGTACCATATGAGCTATGTATATGTAATGTTAGGTGATTATGATACTGCCAATGATCTGAATGAAAAAGCATTAAAAATTTCTTCTTGGATAGGGGATAAAATCATTAATTCCTATTGTAAGATCAACAGCCTACACATATCTATAAAAAAAGGCAATGCCCTCAACGATGATGTTCTCAATAAAATTTTCGAAGATATAAAGAACTTTAACGTTCCAGAAATTACAGCAAATGCAGCAAATAACATAGCAAGGGTTTATGAAGAATATGGGGACAAAGAAAAAGCTCTAGATTATTACAACAAGGCATATGAAATATACTCTTCCCTAAACAGTGTATATTACCTAGAATTGTTGAAAAATAAGGTAAAAAGTTAATCAAATCCCTCTGGTTTGCAGCAAAGACTCTTTTGGAATCTTTTCAATATCAATGCCTTTCATAGCAGATCCCAAGCCCGTTGATACTTTCAACAATACTGAGGGGTCTTTGTAATTGGTTACTGCCATAACAATTGCCTCCGCTACCTTTTTAGGGTTTTCTGATTTGAATATTCCAGAGCCAACGAAGACACCATCTGCCCCAAGATGCATCATCAATGCAGCGTCCGCGGGGGTTGCAATTCCACCAGCAGCGAAATTGACAACAGGCAACCTTTGCAATTTGGCAGTTTCGATAACAAGTTCAGGTGGCACTTTTATTTCCCTAGAATATCCAACAAGTTCTTCTATTGACATGCCTTTAAGAGACCTTATTGCAGACATAACAGTCCTCATATGCCTTACCGCTTCTATTACATTGCCTGTTCCTGCCTCACCTTTGGTTCGGATCATTGCTGCACCTTCCTGTATTCTTCTCAGTGCTTCTCCAAGGTCACGTGCTCCAGCAACAAAAGGAACTGTAAAATCATGCTTATCTATATGGTAAAAAGGATCTGCTGGAGTTAAAACCTCGGATTCATCAATCATATCCACACCTATTTCCTGTAAAATAATGGCTTCCGAATAATGGCCTATCCTGCATTTTGCCATTACAGGTATAGACACAGCATCCATAATCTCTTTGATTTTCTGAGGGTCTGCCATTCTAGCAACTCCTCCTTCCAAACGAATGTCTGAGGGCACCCTTTCCAAAGCCATAACTGCAACAGCTCCTGCATCCTCTGCTATTTTGGCTTGTTCCTTATTGGTTACATCCATTATTACTCCACCTTTCTGCATTTTTGCAAAGCCCCTCTTAATAAGTTCAGAACCTTTTCTTAAAGATGCCAAATCAATTTCCATATCTAACCACCTAGATTTATCTATAATGTTTTATGAGTATTTATAGAATATCTTATCTAATCAATTACTTGGATAAAGTTTCCCCACAATGATCGCATTTTTTACGGTCAGATAAATTTATATAACCACATTTAGGGCATGTAATGTATTCTTGCTTTGGTGCTACGGCATTTTCCTGAAAATGAAATTCAACTTGTACGCCTGGAGGGGGAATTGCATTGGCAACAACACCTTGAGGTGGATTATTTACGATATTATCCATTGGAGGATTAGGGGCAAAAATGGGTTGGGAGGGTGGCATTTTAGCTTCATTAGCATTGCCATGTGTAATCTGCAATGAATCCTTTTTACCCAATGTGAACTTCATAACTAAAATTATTGCCAAGCTAACTAAAATTACGGAAATGATAGAAATATAAAAAAGGAAACTTCCATAAAAATAATTTATATTTGATGCAACTGGTTGAAAATAAACAAGCACAGAAACATTGCTGTTTTTAACATATATCATACCATGCACTATACTAGCATCATACCCTTTGACGGAATTTACGGTATAGCTATAGTTTCCATTTGAAAAGGAAAATGCAATGTAATTGTTGGTGCTATAATGTGTTGCATTGTTTATTGTTACACTCCAATTTGCATTGCTAGGCAATCCGATTTCAAAAAAATATATATTATAACTTTTTTCATTTGGCGATATCGCTTTAACATACAAAGCCTTGTTTTGAGGAACCATTGATGCCAATGCAACAATGGCCATAGAAAACAATAATACTACAAAAATAATTTTTAATGCTTTGCCCATTAAAACTTATAACAGCAATACTGTATTTGTAATTTATGGGGAAAGTTTAAAGAGGCATATAAAATGTAAGGGGTTTTAAGGTTTATTGTTTACCCCTGTAAACCTGATACCTTTTTATACTCCTGAGTTCATATTTAAGTTAGTAAATATGTTAAGCAATGAAGGGATATCTGTTAGCAACGAAACTATTATTCAATATTTAAAGAATATTGGATTTTCAGAGGATGAAGCCAAGGTATATTTTACACTCTCTTTTTATGGCCCTTTAACAGCTTCAGAAGTATCTTTTAAAACTAAAATACCAAGAGTAAATACTTATCGTGTACTCCAATCCCTAGAAAAAAGAGGAATCCTAGAATCAACGATCGAACGCCCCATGAAATTTGTAGCGATGCCCCTAAAGAATGCGGTAAGTATATTAACTAATGAAGTTAAAGAACGATTAAATACCATATATAAAAACAAAGAAGAACTACAGAAATTATGGGTTTCTGTAAAACACAGTGAAGATATAACAGGCAAAGAAGAAAAAATTAGAATAATTGAAGGGAGAAGATCCATCGATAGTTTTATAAAAATGAAGGTAGAGCAAGCCAAAAAAAACATAAAGATCGTAACAACCAAATACAATCTTTATAGGATTACAGAATATGCCAATTCATTGGAATTAAAAAGCAAGGAGGATGTTAAAATCTATTTTGTTACTGAGGTTTGTGATACCAATTACGAAAATGCAAAAAAATTCGATGAAATAGGGGCATTGTACCACTGTGCAAATGTAATGAATTCCAATTTTATTATTATAGATGATTCTGAAGTAATGATTTTTCTAATCTCAGATACTGCCTTGCATACCTTGAGCAAAAATGAAACAATTTTATGGACCAATTCCAAAGCAGTTATAAATATAACAAACCAGATAATCAATTTACTGCTTTCCAAATGTACCAATTTCCATACCAAAAAGATAGAGAAAGATGTAATGAACAGCACAGACCTTTCAATAACCTTCTTTAAAAACGATCCCAAAAGCTTTCAGCTATTCCATGAAATCATTCAATTTGTAATGGTCAATTTCAATATGAATGAATTGAAAATCCCCATTGAAGATTTTGTCCAGCTTATATCTAAAAATATAGCAATAAACCTGTTGAAAGGAATTGAGTACCATTCTAAAGAAGAGCTATTCCAAAAGTTATCCGAAAAATGGAAATCTCTCGGTAGGGGCAAACTAGAATTCACAGGGAAAAACGAAATAAGAATAGAAATATCCAAATGTGGTGGGTGCTCCAACATACAAAATATAGGTGAAGAAATATGTGCCGAAGTTCTAAGGTACATTTTGATTTCGCAATTTGGGGTAGATTGTAATATCGTTCCTCAAAGCATCAAGGTGGGTGAAAAGTGCATATTTGTTGAGGGATAAAATGAAAACATCCCTTGGTTGCATATCTGAAGATCAAAGGATAGAAGCATGGAAGAATATAAAAATAAATAAAGCCAACAAAAAACAGGTTATTTCCCAGCTCCATTTTTTATATGAATTATTAGAAAGCCCAACGTTATGGATAAAAGTTTACGCATGGAGCAGTGTAGTGGAACTCTTTGATAAAGGCATTATTAATATAAAGGGCATAGCAAAAATTTCTGTTTTATTGGAGCACAAAAACGAGGAAACAAGGTACTCAGCATGGGAAGGCATTTTAAGCATTAAGAATAAACCACCTCAATTACTCAAAATAGTACATAGCAAATTGCCTTTTTTTTACATGTTGTTAGATTCTAAAGCTTTGTGGATCAAAGCCAACTCATGGAGGCTTGCATTCAGCATGTATTATTCTGGAATTTTGCATAAAAACAAGATAAAAAAGAATTTCAAATCTTTTTATGAATTGTTGCAATCTAGAAATATTGAATACCGGTACAAAGCCTGGAATATGCTTGATTTCTTTGTTTTAGAAAAAATAGAATTAAAATCCATATGCAAAGCCAAAATAAAATACCTAGAATTATTAAAGGTTAAGGATTTAGAACTGAGGGCACATGCATGGGCATTATCCACACATTTAATAGCCTTAAAGATAATCAATGTAGAAGATATTCTCCCTTACAAGAAATATTTAGATAACGATATTGCAAAAGAAGTGGTTTTCATCCAAGATCTGCTTAGCGTATCATGCAACAATTTAACATGTTAGCAATCAATCCAAACCATTGATATTATATGTATTCAATATATTTTTATCCAAATCGTACAACCTTATCAAATGGTTATTGGTATCAGCAATATACAGGGTATTTTCAAACAATTTCACATCGTTGGGTTCATAAAGCAAAAGGGTATCGCAATTTGGATCATCCACCTTACATACACTATGTTTGTATCCTATGATTGTACTTATAAGTTTTTCCTTCATGTTTATAACCTTTACTGCATGGTTGTAGGTATCTGCAACGTAAATCTTATCTTCAAAGGCATCAATGCCAATTGGATGTTGTAGCTTAGCTTCATTAAAATTTCCATCTACATCTCCAAAATGAAAAAGCCCTTTTCCTACAATGGTAGAAACGTAATTGGATTCCAAATCTATCTTCCTTATAGAAGAAGACTCGCTATCCGCAATATACAATGCATTATTGTAAAAGGATATCCCGCTAGGCTGTGCAAACAAAGATTCCTTTGCCATTCCATCTAAAAGGTTTTCGTATCCCATCCCTGCAAAGGGGTAAATGTATTTTTTATTGATATCGTAAACCCATATCTGATGATACCCTGCCATAGCTATATAGATCCTTCCATTTCCATACGCAAGGTCCCAGGGAGAATTCAAGCGCCTTTCAGTTGCATTTTTTATCAGTTCGTTTAAATCCCCTATTTCACCTGTTCCAGCAATGGTTTCAACCTTTTCTTGCCCTAAATTGGCTTTTCTTATTGCATGATTGCCTGTGTCTGCAATATACAATTCGTTATTTACCCATGTTATTCCCTGTGGTTGATTAAACTTTGCCTCTTTAAAATTACCATCATAATACCCCTTAATTTTATTGCCTATCGTACAAACCAAATTGCCACTCCCACGTTCTACAACAACAATCCTGTTGTTACTGCTGTCAGATATTGCCATGTATTTCATATCTGAAGAAAAGGCAATTTTGGAAGGATAATATAATCCCTTCCTAGGTTCTACAACTTTCTTTTTTATATTTAGCTTACTTTTTCTTAATGTATTATGGAGCTTATCATCATACAATGTATTTTCTATTATCTTTTCCAAATGTTCATATTTAATTTCCCCTTCACCTCTGAACACAATTTTACCTTCCGAATTTATCACCATTATGGTTGGCCAACTGTATACATTATATTCATTCCATATTGCCATATCCTGATCTACAATAACAGGATGATTAATTCCATACCTATGTATTGCTTCCATTATGTTCTGGTCAATAGACTCATTATAGAATTTGGCAGAGTGTATGCCAATAACAACAAAAGGCTCATTTGAGAATTTCTCTTCAATTTTAGAAAGGACAGGAAGCATATGCATACAATTTATGCAACAATATGTCCAAAAATCAAATAAAATAACCGACCCTTTGAGATCCTTTTTTGTTAATTTATTCTCAATGTTAAGCCATTTGAAATCTTCAGGAAACTCCTTTATTTCACTGCCGATAATCAATGCCATATAAAAAGAATATATTAACAGTATAAAAAACTATTTTTTAGATACTATTTTGATAACATCTCCCATTGATACAGTGTAGTTTTGCCCTATAACCATTTTTGTTTTAGCATTTACTGCCCTTATGAAATTTTTCCCAAGGTCTGTATGGATTTTATATGCTAAATCCCTTGCAGTAGACCCTTTTTTTAATATAATAGCATCTGGTAATATATTTCCCTGAGAGTCTGTGTATTTTCCTTCATCCTGCACAGGAAATACCACAACATTATCCATATTTTCAAAAATCATTTTTTCAATCACTTCTTGAACGCCTGTGGATTTATGAACAGCAAGATACTGCCTAATCTTTTCCAATGCATTTTTTTGGTTTACACTTGGCTCTTTTATATACTTAAAATCCTGGCTTCCAGGGAAATATTCTATTATCTTGAGTTTTGCGGCTTTTTTGAGTGTAAGTTCATAATCTCCACTTGTTGGATAAAATTCATTGCCGTACAATTTTTTTAAACGGGTTATATTCTCTTCAGGGGCGATATCAGCTTTGTTCCCTGCTATGATCCTAGGCTTAGATATTTTAAGCAAATTTTTGGCAAAGGACAACAAAGCTTCTTTGTCTTCTCCTGATATGTCAATGGGAGAAGCCCTCATTGCAGCTAAAATATCTTCCATAGAAATACCTAGCCCTGCTAATTTATCAAATATATACTCTTCTACTGTTTTATTCCCCATGGTTATATTCCTTATATTTTTCTTAATGTCTTTTGTAATAATGTCCACTATCCAGTAAGCCAATTCATCCTCCAAAAATTTTATTTCCTCAACTGGATCATAGGTACCAGGTGAAGCAATTTCACCTGTTAATGAAGTGCTTCCAGAAGAATCTATAACTTGTATAAATCCATTGGCAACCCTAAGGTCATCTAGAAACTTGTTTCCCATGCCTTTTCCTTCATGGGCACCAGGAACCAATCCTGCTACATCTACCAATTCTACAGGTACATATCTAATATTGTTCAAGCAAAATCCTGTTCTTGGGTTGCAATGGTCAGAAACATCTACATGGGGGCATGAAATACGTATATATCCTATGCCCTTGTTTGGGTCTATAGTAGTAAATGGATAATTTGCAATATCTACAACAGTATCAGTTACAGCTGAAAAAAAAGTGCTTTTTCCTGCATTCGGTTTACCTACAATGCCAATTTCCATAATAATGCATCTCACAGAAATATTTCGCTTACCGCTTTCAAATCTTCATTGCTCAAAGAAATATCAACGGCTCCAAGGTTATCCAACAATTGTTCTTCATTGCTTATGCCTATTATAGGAAAAATAAATTTCCCCTGATTCAAAAGCCATGATAATGCAAGTTGTGCACATGTATGCCCTTTCGTTTTAGCTAATTCATTCAATTTTTGAACTTTTTTATTGTTTAGTTCAAAATTAACCTCATCAATGAATTTAGGGTCATAGTCTTTCCTACTAATGGCATTCCCTTTATTGAGATACCTGCCAGCTAATATACCTTGTGCCAACGGGCTATAGATCATCGAAGCCATATCATATCTGCTTGCTACTACTAAATTGGTTTTTTCAATGCCCCTGTTCAATAAGTTATATTCATCTTGTATTGCAGAAGGTGCATCAAGCCCTCTACTAAAGGCATAATTGTACATTTGTGATATTTCAAAAGCTTCAAAATTAGATACACCGTAATGAAGTATTTTACCTTCGTTTATTAACAAATTCATTGTTCTAGTAGCTTCCTCAATTGAGGTCATATTGTCATTAGCGTGCATGAAGTAAATGTCTACATAATCCATACCCAAACGTTCAAGGCTTTTCTTAATTGCGTTTTTAACATGCTTCCTGTTTAAGCCTGAATCATTTACCAACGGCCCTACCCTGCCCATTACTTTGGTAGAGATTACAAAGGATTCCCTATCATAACCTTTTAGTGCTTCTCCAATGATTTTTTCAGAAGTTCCAATATTACTAAAATCTGGATTTTTTCCACTTCTATCGTATACCCCTCTATAGACATCGGCAGTATCAAAAAAATTTATGCCTAGGTCATACGCTTTCCTTATTAATTTTATGCTAGTATCTTTATCCACGGGATATACGCCATTTTTAGATTCTTTTAAATGAGGCAAATACCAGCTACCTATAACCAAACGAGATACTTTTATCCCTGTCCGTCCAAAAGATATATAATTCATGCTTTTATAATACAATATACTTAATTTAAGGTTTGCCTAATTCTTTTTGAAGGGCAATATCAATATAAATAAAATGCCTGCATAGACCTTTTGAATTTACGGCAAGTACGTATAACCAATAAAATTATTGAAACCCAATTAATTTGGTTTCAATGCTATACAAAAAAGTTATTAGATAGTACAACTATATTTTATATATTTACATTAGGGGATTTATTATGAGTGATAATTCATCAAGCCAAAAGAATGTACAAAACGAACTCGATGACCTTAAGGCATTGGAAGAGGAACTTGACAATATTGCTAGCCATTGCCCAAGATGCGGCGAATTACTTGTAGATAACTATACACGTTGTCCAAAATGCGGTTGGGAATCCTCAATACCATTAGATGAGCTCAATTTAAAAATAAACAAGCTTGCAGAAGAAATGGGTATATCCAAAGTAGAAGCAGAAAAGCTTCTAAAACAAACAACAAAGAAAGAAAAAAAGGTTATTAGCAATCCTAAAAAGAAAGGAAAAATTATAGTTCCACCCAAAAATCTTATAGAATATAGATGTGAAAAATGCGGGAGTGTTGTAAGCAAAGAAGATAAGATATGCCCTGTATGCCATACTGTATTTTCTGATACCCCTTAATAATCCGGTGATTCATTGAAGGTTCTTCAGGTAACGCCTTACTATTATCCTCACATAGGTGGTGTTGAAAGCCATGTAAAAGGGTTGTCTAAAGGGCTATCTCAAAGGAATATAGAGGTTGTTATACTAACCTCAAGGGATAGAAAAAATTTACCAGAATACGAAGTAATTGATAATATCCCTGTTTACAGGGCATTTACACCTTTAAATTTGTTTAACACCCCAATTCCTGTAGGGTTAGGTAAATATATAAAAAAAATCAAACCTGATGTTATGCATTTGCACATGCCACCCCCGGTCACCTCTTTTATGGCAATAATGGCTAGCAAAAAATATTCCATTCCTGCATGCATGACTTATCATGCAGATTTGGATTTATCCCATATTGTGGGAGGAAAATACATAGTCAAGTTTTATCAAATTACGTTAGCTAATTACACAGTAAAAAATGCCAAAAAGATTATTGTCCATACCAAAAGTTACCAGCAAACCTCTTCGTTGATATGGCATGTACAACCAGATATAATCCCCTCTGCGGTGGATTATATTAAATTCAATCCCGATATAGACAGGAATATAATCAGGGAAAAACTCAGAATTAATGATAAAAAAGTAATATTGTTCGTAGGTAGATTGGTTCCACATAAAAACGTAGATTTTCTCATTAAAGCACTCTCTAGATTGCCAAAGGAATATTTTTTATTGGTTGTAGGCAATGGCCCGTTGTTAAATAAATTGAAAAATCTTGCTACTTTTTATAATGTAAATAATCGCATTAATTTTGCCACCAATGTTTCTGATGAGGAATTGCCCTATTATTATGCCGCCTCTGATGTATTTGTTTTACCTTCGTTGTCTAGGTTAGAAGCCTTTGGAATGGCTACATTGGAAGCAATGGCTAGTGGGAAAGTTGTTATTGTTTCAGACATTCCTGGTGTAAGAGAACTTGTTGTAAATGGACAGAACGGTTTTTTGTTTAATCCTATGATAGAAACAGATATCAATGAAAAAATTGAATATGTATTTAAAAACGAAGTGTTAATGAAAAAAATACGGCAAAATGCAAGAGATACTGTAATTTCCAAGTTTAATTGGAATAAAGTTGTGGATAAAATAATTGAGGTATACAACAGCATTCTTAATTTATAGCCAACGTTAAGAAAAATCAAATTTACAAATTATTCATATCTTGTTTTGCTTTTTTCATGATATCTTTTACATCTGATACCATATTTTTTATACCTACCTTTTTAAATATGCCCAAGCATACACCAAGGGTTTCATCGATATGTTCATATTTATGCATATTGATCAGCATTATAGATTCATCAAGCAATGCATATGCAAACATTAACGAATCCCCCATTTTGCTAAATACCTCTACAGCGTGATGAAAATATTCATAAGCTATCTTATACATTTTATTTTTAAAGTAATAATGCCCTTTCCCAAGATATCCTACTCCAACATAATAATTCAAATTGTTTTTTTCTGCTATTTTGATTAATTGTGAAAATATTTTGTTTGCTTTTTCTTTATGATCGCTTAATTCCAGGATCCTCCCCTTTTCGTAAAGTGCATTAACATAAATATTGTAATCTTTATATTTTTTTGAATATAAAATGCATTTATTATACATATACAAGGCTTTTTTGTTATCCTTGCGCAATGTATACATTATTCCATTTGCAAAATAATATTTATGTAAAAACACTCTCTGGTTTTGCTTGTTGATAAGTAATTCCATGGATTTCAAATATTTCTCTACTGCAGGTATGTCGTTTAAATGTTCATATAAACGAACTATCTGAAAATATATGTTAATAGGATCTATTTGTTTATCTATGCTCATTTTATACATATCCAATGATTTTTTCAAGTAATTTATCGCTTTTTTGTAGTTGCCTTCGTTCTTAATCACCAATCCCAAATAGTAATACAACACATATTTATTTTGAATGTCTTTATCCAATGCCTCATTGATTATTTTATGAAATTCAATGCCATAGCCATTGTTTATTATAATATCTCCACAATACACAATTTTATCAACAAACGCGTTTAGTTCGTTTGTTAATATATTCAGTTTAAGGAGTTCAATACTAGATTGAACGTTGTTTTCTGTTTCAAAATAGGGCAGCAATTTCTTAGCTATAGGTGCAATATCTTCTTTAGGTACGTTTTTTATTATATATTCTTGAAGATATTTTTGCAATAAAACTGTGCCGTCCTGATACCTTTTTATATAATTTTTTGATATTAACCTTTCAAGGGCTTTATCGTTAAAATTTTGTTTGAACCATTCTTCTTTAATGGGGTATTCGAGAGTAGACAAGGCGTATAATATCTGTTTTTCATCTATTGGCAATATATTCAATATTTCCTTTAAGTTGGTATCCAACGTTCCATCTATGTATTTTAAAACCAATAGAGGAATCCCATTTGTTTTGTTATAAATATTTTCTATATCTGTAACATTTCCTATCCTTTTTGAAATCAACTCCTTTACGTTTATTAACCTAAGGCCTTCCAAATCCAATTTTCTACATCCTTGGAATTTTAAGAGCGTATTTTCTTCCTCTCTTGAAATTATAATCCACTTTATTTTTTTGTTTGTAATGTTGCATTCTTTTATTGTATATTCTATGAACTTCTTTATATTCTCACCAAAAAGGTGATAATCATCTATAACTATTGTAATTTCTTTAGATTGTAAAATTTTTGATATAAATAATGAATGTTCTATAAATGTATCCTTAGATATATATGTTGAATATTCCCTATATGATGAATAATATTCTATACCAGCTTTAAATATTATAGCTAATACAATTGATTTATAGGAGCTCATTTTGTCCCCATTTATATATACATATTTTATATTGTTGTTGCTAAGAAAATATTGTATCAAAGTTGTTTTTCCAACACCCTCTACACCATGAACAAATAAAATATTTTCATTGCCATTCATAAACTGTGTTATTACATTTAATTCCCTTGTCCTACCAACAAATGTGTCTATAACCTGGAAAGGAATATTGATAGTCATGTTCTCTGCATCATAGGGTAAAATATGTTTTCTTACATCAAAAATATTGTACTGTAATAATAAAAAAATTTTACTTAATGGAATTTTTACTTTCATACTATAGTACAACTTTTCTACAGTAGTCCTTATAATAGTACTATCATTATTAATCACATAAATTTTATATTTTTTTATTTTTTCTAATATGGCTATAGCACGCTTGTATCCTGATTTAGTGAGCATATATCCATGGACCCTCTTTTTTTGGTTGGTGCTATACCTAACTAGTTTATTGTATTTGGTAACATATTTAAATTTGTATAGCACATGCATTTGTTTCGAAATAGTGCTTGTACTAAATGAAAAACCTGTTTTAACAGATATATCCATGTAGGTATGTATATATTCTTTTTTCTTCTCTCCTATTTCATATAAATAAGCTAAAAATAAATCTGGCGTCAATTTTGTCATAAAATCATTTATCCTGGTTTATATAATTATCATAAATTATTTGTAATTTTACTTTTTAAAAGTTCCAGTTGTTCCATCTTTTTCTTTATCTCTTTATCTTTCTCCTCTAAATCCCTCTCTTTGTACATAACAATACTCTCCCTTTTAATCACTTCGTTTTCACGGGAATCGATATTTTGTTCTTTTATTTTTAATTCTTCCTGTACTTTTTTTAATTCTTCGATTTTAGAGGATAACTCATCATATTTTTGTTTTAACTCTAATTCTTTTTTGTTAAATATTTCTGCTATGTGCTCTTCTACACTGTGTTCTTTATTAGACATATCTTGAATTACAACATTGATTTTGTTCCATACGTCCTTAATTTCACCTTTGTCCCTAACAAAGATTTCTTCCTCCTTTTTTATCAATTCTTCCTTATTTTGTAAAGCCATTTCCCTTTCCATCAAAGCATTTTTTAGCATGTTTAATTCTTTTTCCTTTTCTTTAATGATCCTCTCTTTTTCATCATATAAATCCTTAAGCCTTTTTTCATCATCTTCAATTTGCTTTTTTCTCAAGTTTAATTCATTTTCTAACAATTCATAATTTTTTTTACTTTTAAACTCACCGTATCTCATTAATGCAACAGCACCTTGCTTCATTTCAGTAATTACTTCGTTCAATTCTTTAAACTTTTTTTCCATCTCATTTTTATTGTCTAATCCGCTTTTTAGCTGATCCTTTAGTGTTAAAAGATTATTTTCCGCAATTTTTAGTTCCTCTTTCTTTAGTTCAATCACTTTATTAATCTTTTCAAGGTCTTTCTGAAGAGAATTCACAGTATAATTAAGTTCATCCTTCTTTTTATTTAATATTATAATTTGATCATTAAGTTCATTAAATTCATTTTGTATTTTCTCATTTTCTATATGTTTAACTTTTTCAGCTTCCTTAATCTCCTCTAATGCTTGATTTTTTATATTAATTTCCTTTTCTATGTTAGATAACATACTGGTTTTTTCTTTAATTTTTTTGTCTAAATCCAGTAATTGATTTTCTAGCTTGCTTATGGATTCATTCAGTTTTTCGGCTTTATCCAAATCCTTATTTACAATCTCCAACTTTGAACTTTTGTCGTTGAGTTCGTTATTAATCTTATCTAATTTATCCCTTGAATCTTCAATTGTTTTTTTCAGTTGTTCTAAAACTGAACTTTTAGTGGATATTTCTTCGTCAATATTGGATAACATATCTGATTTTTCTTTAATTTTTTTGTCTAAATCCAGTAATTGATTTTCTAGCTTGCTTATGGATTCGTTCAGTTTTTCGGCTTTATCCAAATNCTTATTTACAATCTCCAACTTTGAACTTTTGTCNTTGAGTTCATCATTAATCTTATCTAATTTATCCCTTGAATCTTCAATTGTTTTTTTCAGTTGTTCTAAAACTGAACTTTTAGTGGATATTTCTTCGTCGAT
>JGI20128J18817_1000118_pt1 | contig 24595 bp, 26 predicted proteins | sample JossMetagenome_FD_18817 | JGI IMG/M metagenome (IMG submission 18817)
GGCCCTCGGCACTACGGCGCTGGCCGTGGGAATCAACGCTTACATAAACTCCTACATGCACCTGAGGAAGAGGAACGTCGCGCCAAAGGTCGGAACGGTGTTCGCCGGCGTCGGCCTCATAGGGGCCCTCCTCGGCACCTACCTGGGCCACATAACCCCCGGCGGGAGCCTCCTCCTCTACTTCGCCATAGCCATGATAGTCCTGGGCGTCTACATGGGCTTCTTCAGGCACGCGGCCTCAGCCGGCTCCAGGGAGGAGGTCGACAGGGTCCTTGAGGCCGCCTCAAGGTGTCCAAAGCTGACGAGAAGAGTTACTACCATCGTTGCGGCCTCTGGCTTCTTGGTCGGGCTGATAAGCGGCTACTTCGGCATAGGGGGCGGCTTCCTCATAGTGCCGGCCCTCATGTTCTCGTCAGGGCTGTGCATAGCTAGGGCCATAGGCACCTCACTGTTAAGCGTGGGCACATTCGGCGTGGCGAGCGGGCTTGAGTACGCTGTCTACGGCGACACCCTATTTATCATATCGGCCCTTTACGTCGTGGGCGGCGTCCTGGGCGGCTACTTAGGCACGGGCCTCGCCGTGAAGGCACCCAAGAAAACCCTCCAGAGGGCCTACGGCATCATAATAGTGCTCGTCGGCATCTACATGATCTTCAAGGTCCTTCACCTGTGAAGCCGTTTATTTTGCCCTTAGCCCTCCTTCTTTATCGGGCGAACAGCCTTGGCTGAGGGCGAGAGGTACGTAGTCGTAACCGGCGGCGACAGGGGCATCGGGAGGGCCACCGTGCTGAGGTTTGCAAGGGCTGGCTTCAACGTGGTCTTCACTTATAGAAGCAGTGCCGAGGCCGCCCAGAGGACCGCGGAGGACGCCAGGAAGGCGGGCGCCCCCAAGGCTCTCTTCTACCAGGCTGACGTCTCCAGCTGGGACTCCGTCTCCTCCCTGACAAAGGCCATTGAGGCTGAGGTGCCCTACGTTAACGTCCTGGTCAACAACGCCGGCATAATAGACTACAGCGACTTGGAGTCCCTGACGCCGGAGAGGTGGAGGGAGGTCATAGACGTCGACCTGACGGGCCCCTTCCTCGTCACCAAGGCCCTCCTGGGCCTGCTGAGGAGGGCAAGCTGGGCCTCCATTGTTAACCTGGCAAGCATAGCTGGGCAGACGGGCAACGTGCTGGCCAGCGTGGCCTACTGCTCGGCCAAGGCGGGCGTCATAGAGCTTACCAAGAGGCTCGCCGTGGAGCTGGCTAAGTACGGCATAAGGGTCAACGCCGTTGCCCCGAGCTTCGTGGAGACTGACATGGTCGCTGACATACTTAGTGACGAGAGGAGGAGACGCGAGGTGGAGGCCATGCACCCGCTGGGCAGGATAATTAAGCCTGAGGAGGTGGCAGAGGCCATATATTTCCTGGCAGACCCTGCGCTCTCGCTCAACATAACTGGGCAGGTCATAGGCATTAACGGCGGCAGGTACACGTGAGAGGTGAGTCCCCAGGCCCTAGCGGTTTTAATTCAGGTCCGCTAGTCAATGGGCGGAGAGCGGCGTCTTGATAGACCTGTCGCTGAGCTCCCTCGCAGCTGACCTGAAGGAGGTTGGCTACGCCGTACTCTTGGGGTCCGTCATTAACGTCGGCCTGACGCTCCTCTGGGCCGTCAGGTGGACTCTGGGCCTCCGTCACCTTGGCATCGGGGCCTCCTACACTAAGGTCCTGGTGGCAATCACTTCCAGCTTCCCCATAGGCAACCTTTTGCCCGCTGGCAAGGCGGCCCAGGAGGCCTTCAGGATAGCGTACCTTGAAATAGGCGACGGCAGGAGGCCCTCAGTCATGGCGGCCGTGACCATGGAGTGGGCCTCGGAGGGGCTCATACTTGCCGCCCTCCTAACCTCTGTCATTGTTAGGCACTACCTCTGGGGCGCCCTAACCCTGGCGGCCCTTGGCGCCTCGGCCTCCCAGAGCGTTGCCGAGAGGGCTAAGTCCGCCGTCGCCGACCTGCTGGGGAGCATAAGGGCGCTTGCCAGGGACAGGAAGCTCATGGCACTCTACATGAGCGTAAGCGCTATCATAATAGCAGCTGACGTGGCCAAGGTGTGGCTGCTGGCTAACCTGAACGGGATATCCTTGGGCCTCTTCGACCTCCTTATACTTTATGTTGTCATGAGGGTGACGTCGGTCGCCCCAACCCCGGCCGCCCTGGGCTTCCTGGACGCCAGCGTGATAAGCGCCCTAGAGCTCATGGGGTATTCGACGGCGAGCGCGGCCCTCTTCCTGCTCTCGCTGAGGTTTGTTGACACTGTGGTGCCCAGCCTCGTTGGACTCCTTGTGCTGGCGGCCAGCGGGGGCTGGCGCGTCGTGAGGCAGCTGAGGGGATCAGCTTGGAGACGCTGAGGATTGTGATGGTGAGCGACTGGTTCCCTCCAAGGGTTGGAGGCGTTGAAACAAGCGTAGAGGAGCTCTCGAGGGCCCTGTCAGCCATGGGCCACGAAGTCATAGTGGTGACTCACCAGAACAGGGCAAGGCCCTACCCTCCCACGCTTGAGTCAAGGGACGGCTACTACGTCTACTGGGACAGGTCAAGGCTGAACGCCAGGGACGAGGTTACCGTTGACCCTCTGACTGTCGCCAGGGCGGCCCTCTTCGTGAAGAGGAACGCCGCTGACGTTGTTCACTCGCACGGCCTCTCATCAATACTGAGCTTTATGACAGCGATGGTAGCGAGCGGCGGCACAGGAGCCCCCTCTGTGCTCACAAATCACTCCCTCGTTGATGACTCCCTCGGCTGGCTCACCAGGAGGCTGCTGAGGTACGCCCTGAAGTGGCCCACGAGGCTCGTGGGCGTCTCAAGGGCCGCTGCCGAGGACGTCTCAAGGATAAGCGGCAGGCCCGCCTCGGTTGTGCACAACTGCATAGACGTGAGGAGGTGGAGGTCCCTGGCGGGTGGCCAGAGGCTCGACGGCGACCCAGCGATAGTTATAACCTCGAGGCTCTCGCCGAGGAAGAATCCCCTCGAGATAGCCGCTGTGGTCTCGCTGGTCACGAGGGAGCTGCCGAGGGCCAAGTTCTACGTGGTAGGAGACGGCCTCCTGAGGGAGGGGCTGAGGGAGGCCGCCAGGGCGAGGGGGGTTGAGAACGACATAGTCATGATGGGCACTATTCCCAGGGAGAGGGTGGCCTCGGTGCTGTCAGGCGCTGACGCCTTCGCCTTAACCAGCTACAGGGAGTCCTTCGGCCTGGCCGTGCTGGAGGCCATGGCCCTTGGCGTGACGCCAATAGTGTACAGGAGCCCTGGTGTCCTTGACCTTGTGGAGGGCGGCGTGAGCGGGCTGATAGTTGACGGCCCCGAGGGCATGGCTAAGGCCATAGTTGAGCTCTACTATAACGAGACCCTTCGCTCGAGGCTGTCATCAGCCGCTGCGGAGAGGGCCGAGTCCTTCGACTGCAGCCTTATAGCTAGGAGGTACCTTGACGAGTACAGGGCTGCGGAGGAGGGGAAGTGCAGGGACGACAGGAGGTTCCTGGTCTACAAGGCCTTCAGGCTTCTCACGGGAGACCCCGTGAGGCCCTGCGAGTGGTCCAGGGATAGGAAGTGGAGGTACCATGAGCGCGCCAGGGAGGGCATTGTTCCTGTCATCAGACGTGGAGCAGGACGCCCCTCCCTACCTCAGTAGCGAGAGGGGGCTGCTCGAGGGCCTGCCCAGGCTCCTTGACCTGCTCGACGAGCTGCGAGTAAGAGCCACGTTCTTCGTGGTTGGCAGGGTCGCGGAGAGGCACCCGCGCCTTGTCTACAGCATAGTTGAGGGGGGCCACGAGCTGGGGAGCCACGGCTACACCCACTCAAGGCTCGACAGGATGCCGCTCAGGGAGGCCGAGGGGGAGGTGATGACGTCGCTCAAGGTCCTCAGGGACTTCTACGACGTCAGGTCCTTCAGGGCCCCTAACCTGAGGCTGCCAAGGGCGCTCCTGCCCGTGCTCAGGGATGAGGGCGTTGACGTTGACTCCAGCCTGGCGGCCTACAAACCCCCCTTCGCCCTGGGCCCAAGGGTTGAGGAGGGCGTTGTCAGGGTGCCAGCTACTGTGACCAGCAGCGTCCTGAGGCTCCCGTGGCCGCTCCTCAGGCCAGCGGCTATGGTTATGCCCAGGGTTGCCACGCTATTCATACACCCCTGGGAGGTCTCTGGGGTGAGACACCTGAGGCCCGACATAAGCTTAGGCACTGGGCCGAGGGTACTTGACCTCCTCGCCAGGCTCGTAAACTACATGAGGGGCAGGGGCTACGAGCCGCTGACTATGCGCGAGGCCCCAAGGTTGCTGGGCATCGGCAAGGTCCTGGACAGCTGACCATATTACATATAAAACGCGAAGGTCAGGGCAGAGGGGGCAAGGCCTTGGTGCTGGGCAGGCTGAGGAGGCTGGTCAACGAGGTCGCGCCGTCAACTATAGGCAGGGCCCTCCACAGGGCAGGGGTCACCCCTAACGAGATAACCTACGCGGGCCTCGCGCTCTCGGCCCTCGCCCCCCTGGTCGTGTGGCTCAGGGCCCTCTACCTCCTGCCGGTCATCATACTGCTGGCTGGTCTCATGGATGTACTTGACGGGGCCGTGGCCAGGGCGGCGAACAGGACGACGCCCTTCGGCTCCTACCTTGACTCCGTGACCGACAGGGTCAGCGACGTCCTCCTCTTCCTTGCAATGGCCATGGCCGGGGTCAACCAGTATATAACTATGGTGGCCCTCGCCTTCTCCCTCATAGTGAGCTACTCTAGGGCAAAGGGGGAGCTGCTCAACGTTAAGATGGAGGGGATCGGCGTGGCCGAGAGGGGCGACCGCCTCATAATTCTCTTCATAATGTCAATACTCCTGCTCTTCAGGCTCAGGCTCGTCAACGATGCCCTCATGGCACTGATAGCAACGCTTGCGGCCGTCACCGTTGTTCAGAGGTCACTTCGCGTCAGCCGCGCCCTTGCAAAGTGAGGAGAAGCGTGCCGCGTCGTCCCTCATATAGACGTTGTTGAACATTACGTAGACGTCCCTCGATGCCTGTAGCGCCCCCCTCACCTTGGAGCACAGGGCCTCCAGGTCCTGGTCTGTGTACCTGTACTTGTAGTTCACCTCCCCCCTCCCTATGCCGTGGAGCCTAAAGTAGACCACCTCCCTCTCCACGGCGGGCCAGGCCCTGAACGGGTCAACTACGTGCACGATACCGTCAAGGCTGCCTATGACCCTCTCTATTAGCTCAGGGGACCTGAGCCACGAGCCCCTTGGCTCCCAGCCTATCAGGAAGTCCCTCGTCCTGACGGCCTCAAAGAAGTCCCTGGCCTGCCTTGCGTTCTCCTCGCTCGCGCCGAAGCTCGGGGGAGTCTGCACGACCACCAGGGCGGCCCTGAGGGCCCTTGCAGCTGAGGCGACGATCTCCCATGCCTCAAGGTTCTCCTTAGTGGTCCTGAGGTTACCGTAACGGCCCGCCAGCTCCTCTGGCACCCTGCGCCTGGCCCTCCTCCACGTGGGGCTTCCGGGAGGGTGGGGTGACCGCCTGCCACGCCTTCATTGTAAACCTGAAGCCCTCCGGCGCCTCGCCCCTCAGGGACCTTAGCTTGTCCTCGTCAGGCATGTCATAAAACGTCTCCTGAAGCTCAACTACGTCGAAGCTGGTGTAGTACCTCTGCCTTCCCAAGCACCAGCCGCAGCAGCCCACCAGCAGCATGGTTGCCCTCAGGTAGCTTACCTGGGGCTGAAGTTTAAGTCTGCCAGGTCCTTCATCCTAGCTGTTAGGTTTCCTGCTAATAAGTAAAGCTTTTAAGCCTAAAGTTAGGTAACGTTTAAAATAGCTCAGTAACCGATACTCAGGTAAATGATATAGAGGGGATGGCGCGGTGGAGTACAAGTGGACTGTGCTCACTAACACCACGCTTGGAATACTCATGGCAATGATAAACTCCTCAGTACTTATAATATCGCTTCCCGCTATATTCAGGGGTATTCAGCTTAACCCACTGGCCCCGAGCTCCTTCGACTACCTGCTCTGGCTTCTCATGGGCTACGGTGTCGTCTCCTCCTCGCTGGTGGTCTCCTTCGGCAAGCTCTCCGACATGTACGGCAGGGCCAGGCTCTACAGGCTTGGCTTCATGATATTCACCCTCGGCTCTGTGCTTCTCTCAATTACCCCAGGAAAGGGCAGTGTGGCCGCGACAGAGCTCGTGGCCTTCAGGATGGTGCAGGCGGTCGGCGCCGCCCTGTTAATGACTAACAGCACTGCGCTGATAACAGACGCATTTCCGATAACTGAGAGGGGCAGGGCGCTTGGCATAAACCAGGTCGCGGGGATGGTGGGTAACCTGGTTGGCCTTATCCTTGGGGGAGTGCTTGCAACCGTTAACTGGAGGCTTGTCTTCATAATAAGCGTCCCCTTCGGAGTGGCGGGGACCGCCTGGTCATACCTCAAGCTCAGGGAGCTCTCAAGGCCCAGGAGGGAGGAGAAAGTGGACATCCCTGGCAACTTGGCCTTCATTGGTGGCCTGGTGCTCCTGCTGGCTGGCATAACCTACGCTCTGGAGCCATACCACGGGGAGGCCATGGGTTGGACCAGCCCCAGGGTAATAGCGCTTATGAGCGCTGGGGCAGCGGTGCTTGCAGTGTTCCCGCTGGTGGAGCTTAGGGTCAAGTACCCCATGTTCAGGCTTGAGCTCTTCAGGTCAAGGCAGTTCTCCGCCGGAATATTTGCGGCGCTCCTGGCGGGCCTTGCCCTTGGAGGCCTCATGATCACGCTCACTGTAATGCTTCAGGGCATCTGGCTCCCGCTTCACGGCTACAGCTACAGCTCAACGCCGTTCTGGGCCGGCATCTACATGCTGCCCATGCTCTTCGGCTTCGTTGCCCTTGGGCCACTGAGCGGGGCTCTGTCAGACAAGTATGGCGCCAGGGAGCTGGCCACGGGGGGCATGTTAATAGCCTTCGCGGCCATGATGGCCATGATGACGCTCAGCTACAACTTTTCATACCTGCCCTTCGCACTGATGATATTTGTAGTGGGAGCAGGCAACGGCATGTTTGTGGCCCCAAACACTGCCTCCATAATGAACGCCGTGCCCCCGGAGCACAGGGGGGTAGCCTCAGGCATGAGGTCGGTTATGACTAGCATGGCTAACACTGTGAGCATAGCCCTGTACTTCTCACTGCTGCTCAGCGCCTTTGAAGCGAAGCTTCCCTCAGCCATATATTCATCACTTGTGAGCGCCGGGTTCCCGCAGGCCCTGGCCCTTGAGGTCTCTAAGATTCCCCCAACTGCGGCCCTCTTCGCGGCCTTCCTGGGCTACAACCCCATGCAGGTGGTCCTTCAGGATCTGCCGCAGAGCATGGTGAGCCGCATAGAGGCCAACGACCCCTCGGGCATTAGTGATGTTTTGAGCAACACCTGGTTCCCCCACGTTATAGCTCCCCCATTCATGTATGCGCTCAGGTTCACGCTGCTGATATCAGGCGTAATAGTGGTAGTGGCCGCCGTGGCCTCAGCCCTCAGGGGCAAGATGGCGACTCAGAGCCTGGGAGTAAAGTGAGCCAGGCCAGCGGGGAGCAGGTACCTCATTGCCAGGAGCAGGAGGAACGAGACCAGGGGTACCGTGATGTTGTCGTCGACGCCGTTTATTCTCTCTACAAAGGATGCCACCACGGCGGCGGCTATTCCTTCGAGGCCCAGGAAGTAGCCCCCTATGAGCGACGATACTACGATCATCGCTATGGTTCCTGACCACGCCTTGCCCCTGACCCTCCTGAGGCCCCTCACGACCCCTGTGATGCCATCACCAACTGACATAAACAGGGCGGGGACAGCCCCAATCACCATGCTTGGGTCAAAGAACCAGGAGGCAAGTATGACGAGGCCCCACATCAGCGTGAAGTGCGCCTCGTACGCGTTGTCAGGCTCCTGGAACCACGACATGAGGTTACGCCTTCTCCTGTAGGCGATGTAGCCCGTTAAGGCCATGGCTGAGGCGAACGCCATCCAGGGCTGGGTGTATATTATGGGGACGAGGGCGGCCACGACTCCTCCCCCGAGGATGTGTATCGTCTTCCTGGCCATGTACCTTGATATCCTGTCACCTAGGCCCCTCGAGAGCGAGAGGGCGTAGACGCCCCTTGACACGTAAAGCGTCACGGCGGCCACCCAGGCGCCGAGGACCACCGTTAGGGCCAGCTGAAGCCAGATTGACAACATGACGGCTCAGAAGCGGGTAGAGGCCTCAAGATTAAAAGGGCTAGGCCAGGAGGGCCGCCACAGCCGCCCCCGTCACGACGGCGGGCGTGACCATGAAGGCCATGGGGCCCGCGTAGAGGGCCACGCCCCCTGCCAGGGAGCCCGCCAGGGAGCCAAGCTCCCTGAGCACCATGTAGCCGTGGACCCTGTAGCCCCCGGTCAGGCCTATGTATATCTGGTAAAGGGACAGGTCGAGCACGCCGAAGAGGGCCACTAGGATCACTATATACGCTGTCAGGCCTGCCATAGACCTTATGAAGCTGACGGCCGCTATCGCCCAGGCCCCCCTGAGGGCTATGCCAGCCGCAGCCAGGGACCTCGAGCTGGTCCCCTGGACCATGGCCAGCGTCAGCGCAGCCGCAAGGCCCGCGGCGGCGAACGCTATCATGTAGTCCCTCAGCCCCACTGTCATCTGCCTCAGTATGAGGGGCAGGGCAGTGAGGTAGTAGTCGCCTACAAACGTGGTCAGCGTGGCTGAGAGCGCCACCCCCATTGAGGACCCTGACCCCCTGGCCACTCCCCTTGATATGCTGTACAGGATGCCGTACCTGTAGCTCACAAAGGAGCCGAGGGCTGCCGTGTAGGCCCCCGTGAGGCTCAGCCTATTAATGACTCCATGGAGCTTCCTCTCAAAGGTTATCCACTGGCTAGGCAGGGCAGTTAGGAAGAGGAGCCCTATTGCTACGGCCGCAACCCCGACGCCGACCACTAGGCCCAGGAGGCGGACGAAGGGGACGGCCATGGCCAGGGCCAGGAGCCCGAGTCCCCTTATGCCGTAGAGCCCGAGCCTCTGGCCCGACGTCCTTGACTCCCACTCAACGTCAGGGCTGAGCTCGAACAGGCTGGCGGAGAAGCCCAGGTTTGCCGTGGAGGTGGCAACCGCGTGAAATATGTACGCCAGGGCCATGAGCCAGACGCCCCTGGCCAGCGCAAAGAGCACGGACGCGGCGGCTATGAAAGTCAGGGAGACGGCGCTCAGCCTCCTGTAGTCCCCCCTGTCGGCCAGCCTGCCCAGCAGCTCGCTGGTGGCCACGAAGACCGCGCTCCAGGCCGCCCCTATTATGCCGTAGTCCACGTCCGAGACGTTCGTCCTGAAGCCTATGTAGTTGAACATCATGAAGTCAACTATTGAGAGCGCCGCTATGTAGGTCACTCCCAGCCAGTACCACATTGAGGTCCTGGAGGGCTTCTTGGAGTCGCAGGATTAAGGGACTTCCACCCAGCACGGGCGTTGACTTTAGAATATATGCAGAGCCTTTATATTTCTAGTTTTACTTACTCTTCCTCTGGGGTCTCTGTTGGTCCTGAAGGTCACGGACGTAGTCTATAGGGAGCCTGTGCCTGAGACCTATGGCAACATATACTTCGTCGTCAGGGACGATGGGGTCATAGTAATAGACACGGGGATACCTGGGAAGGAGGGCGTCATACTTGACGACGTCAGGTCCCTCGGCTTCAGCCCCTCCCAGGTTAAGGCAATAATACTGACCCACTACCACATGGACCACTCCGGCAGCGCCGAGGCCCTAAGGTCAGCCACCGGGGCCAAGATATACGTTCACAGGGACGACACGCCCTACCTCCAGGGCCTCGTTAAGCCTGAGTTTCCCAAGGAGGCGCCCAGGGAGGCCGTCGAGGCCTACAGGTGGTTCAGGCCACTGAGGCCTGACGTCACCCTCAGCGACGGTGACGAGGTCCTAGGGCTCAAAGTGATACATGCGCCCGGCCACACCCCTGGCTCAATAGCTCTGTATGACAGGAGGCACCTATTCGCGGGCGACAACCTGAACCTCCGCGAGGGCAGGGTCCAGGGGCCGCCACCCCAGTTCACCACTGACATGGGCAGGGCCAGGGAGTCTGTGAGGAGGCTGCTGTCCCTTGACTTCGACGTCCTCCTGCCGGGCCACGGGGAGCCCGTGGTTGGAGGGGCCTCCGCGAGGGCGAGGCAGGACCTCAAGGGCTTCCTATGACGCCAGCCCTGAGGATTTTATGCCTTACCCCGGTTTACTACTCATACCCCTCCTTCAGCTGCGGCCTGAGACCACTTGGCGCGCCTCTCGCCTCATGTTACGTCCACCTTGGCGCGCCGCCTCTCCAGCTTTTCTGAGCCCCCAGACAACTCTATAGGTGGCACTCAGGTGGCTTCCTATGCCAGGCGGCGCCCAGGATGTGCTAAAGGCTGGCAAGGTCCTCAGCGTCGTGAACGGCCTCGCTGTCCTGAAGCCTGAGCTCGACGTCAAGAGCTTCAGGCAGGGGCTCCCGCTGGTCAACGCCAGCGGCGAGAGGGTGGGCTCAGCTAACGACGTGATAGGCAACGTCAACTCGCCTTACCTGCTTGTGAAACTCAGCCCGGCGCCGCCGTGGCGCACGGCGAGGAGCTGTACCTCATCGTGACCCCTCCCAGGAGGGGGAGGAGGCACCACAGGAGGTGATGTCCTTGACAGGCTGTCCGCCCGACCGCGTTATCGTAGACCCCAACACGGGGGCCAGGGTATGCCTTGAAACTGGCGAGATAATAGAGGAGCAGGTCATAGGTGATGGACCCGAGTGGAGGAACCTGGGCGAGGGTCACTCCAAGGGTGTTGAGAGGGCGACCACCACAAACGACAGCCTGATGCACAACTACGGCATAGGTAACCTGAGGCTGAGCCCGGCCAAGGCCAGGTCGCCGCTTAAGAGGGTCCAGGGACTCAGGAGGTCGCCGGTCTTCATGAGCGGCGTCCCCCTGCTGAAGGGGGAGGCCTCCCAGGTGAACCTGTTCTCGATAGCTAAGAGGGCGGCGAGCTTCTTTGAGCTTAACGGTAGTGCCGAGGAGGCCCTCGGCCAGATACTCCACGCCTACGTCGAGAGGGCCAAAAAGCCCATAGGCAGGGACGCCAACAAGGTGGTCGCGGCTGCCCTGGAGAAGGTCGTGGAGGTCTACAACCTGAGCATATCTAAGGGCGAGGTGGAGCAGTTCTTCGACATAGACGATAACGACCTCTGGGACGGACTCAAGAAGCTCAACGAGGTGGGCGCGCTCGAGGCCCTGAGGCAGGTCATAGCTGCTGAGGGCCGCTCGAGGGTCCTGGAGAGGTCCTTCACTTATATAAACAGGATAGCCTCAAGCCTCTCCCTGCCCCCTGCCGTGGCCCAGGATGCCCTGAGGTTCATAAGGGAGTCCCTGTCAACGCCTGGCAAGACGCCCTACGGCAAGAAGCCCGAGGCCCTTGCAGCTGCGGCCGTCTACATGGTTGCCAGGCTCTACGGTTATGAGATCAGCCAGAGCGACGTGGCCAAGGTAGTTGGCATAAAGGAGTCAACCGTCAGGAAGCTCTACAGGTTCCTCATGGATGATATGACCGTCGTCGTTGACGTCTAAGGTATTTAAACCTTTGAGCTTCTCTTCCCTTAACCTTCTTTCCTCTACAGGCCAGTGGGAGGCCCATTGCAGGCCCTCGTAGTAGCTGCCGGCGCAGCGGCGGCAGCGGGAGCGGTTGCCTACGTCGCCTACAGGAGGAGGCTGCTGGCCAGACTGATTACCTCGGCCAGGCTTGCCATGAACCCTGACAGCATAGTCGATGTGGCGCAGAGGGCAGAGGACCTCGGCGTGAGCAGGCAGAGGATCTCCTCCCTGGTAAGGTCAATGCCAAGATGTCCCAGGGGCTCGGAGAGGCTGGCCGAGGCCCTCCTCTCGCTGGGCCTCTACGAGGACGTGGTGTACCTGGCCTCAAGGGGCTGCTCTGTGCACTCGACGACGCTCAGCAGGGCAAGGGCCTACTCCATGGGCCTCGGCCTGTCCAAGTGGGAGGCAGAGGCCTCAAGGCTCCTGGGAGAGCAGCCAAGGCTTCTGGGCAGCTCCAAGGTAATGGTAGCGTTCTGTGAGGGGGGCCACGTGGAGGTCATGGTTGACGGCGTCGTCTCTGAGGTGCCTCCCCCCGGGGGCTCCTGGAGGTCGCCGCCCCAGGACGAGGTCATGAGCTCCATAGCGCAGCTCTCCGGGGCCCAGCTCCTGATAAGCTGGGGCCCCTGTAAACTGAAGGGAGCCGTGGACGCAAAGTTGCTCCTCTCAATTGCGTACCCGGACGTGAGGCCATCCATAGCGTCGATAGCCTACAACCTTGGCCTGAACCCCATGCTGCCCCCCTCAGCCATAGTGCTCGCAGCGGTCAGGGCATCCGTGGAGGCCCTCAGCAGGGTGGGCGTTGACTGGTCTACAATGCCGGAGGCCGTAAGGGGGGCGGAGGCCATAGCTAAGTTCAAGGACATTGTGGACAGGGTCGTGGGCCAGCAGAGCCCCAGGGAGGGCAGGGCCATAGTTGTCACGGACAGGCCGAGGGCATTCATGCCGGTGTGGAGGCCCTTCCTAGTGGACCCCTCAAGGGCTAAGGGCGTCAGCTATCAGGTGCTAGCCTCCCTCAGGTCCCTGACCTCAAGGGGAGGGGACCCGCTGAGGGCCCTGAGGAACGCGCCCCTCCTGGGCGACTTCGGCAAGGCTCTTGCTGAGGCCCTCAGGGCCTCCCTGGTGCCCGCCGCAGCGGGCCCAAGGCCGGGCTCCCAGGTTGAGCCCTGGGACCTGGCCTGCCTTGGAGACCTGGAGGTAACGCTTGACTGCGCCCGCAGCTACGAGCTCTGCCTTAGGCCCCAGGCGCCCCCGCCAGACGAGGAGGAGCTGCTGAGGTCCCTGAGGGTCAGGTGCCCTGGCGGCTCAAACATCAGGTTCAGCGCAAGCACCTACGTGCCCAGGAGGCTGGCCGAGGCCCTGGGCCTCAGCGCCCCCTCCAAGGGGAGGGTGAAGGCTTACGGGGAACTCATAGCGGGTGGACCAAGGGGGGCCTCCGATGCCGTGGCGTCAGCCCTAGCCATGACATCTAGGGCCTCCAGGCCGCTAATAGTCGTTCCATCGCGCGCCCTCGCGGAGGCGACGGCCAAGGCCTATGGAATTCCCCTGGTGACGCCTGATGCCGTGGATACGTGGACTGTCAGGGGAGGGCCTGGGGTCATCCCATGGGATGACTACCTAGCCGCCCCGGAGGCGGCGGGCGTCGCTGACACGACCGTACTCGTCTTCCCGGAGAGGATGATCTGGGCAGAGCAGGACGACACGCCATACGGGGTTCACGGGAAGCTTGTTGACGCCGTGGTCGAGCTGGTCGCTAAGAACGGCGGCATGGCGGTCTCAAGGGCCCTTCAGGCCGAGGCCAGCTCAAGGGACGACGTTGAGCTCGTTGAGCCGCCCGCCAGCGGGGCTGCGCAGGTCAATATAGGCCCTGAGGACATAATGGCCGAGGCCGAGAGGGCGTTCAGGCGCCTCTGGGGCGAGGGGGCGCAGCTCAGGCCCTACCAGAGGCTGGCGATAAGGGTCCTCGCCGAGATGGCCTCCAGAGGGACGTCCTCTGCCCTCATGGCCATACTTCCCACGGGGGCAGGGAAGAGCGCCATATTCCAGGTCAGCGCCAGGGCCCTCGAGGACATGGGACTTGGGTCGACAGCTATAGTGATAAGCCCCCTGAGGGCCCTCATGCATGACCAGGTCAGGAACGCCAAGCAGAGGGGGCTGAGGGCAGCCTACATAGACTCAGGGGTCCCGCCATCAAGGAAGGGCGAAATCATAGCCGCCGCCAAGGAGGGCCTCCTCGACCTGGTCTACGTCACGCCCGAGGGCTTCGGCACGGGGGCAGCCTCCGAGCTCGCGAGGTCGGCGGGGCAGGCGAGCCTCGCGGTGCTTGACGAGGCCCACACGCTTTCAAGGTGGGGCCTGAGCTTCAGGCCGAGCTACCTGTACGTGGCGAGGCAGCTGAGGGAGGCCTCATCGTCAAGCTGGCCGCCCATGCTGGCGCTGACGGCCTCAGCCCCCCCAGACGTGGTCAAGGACATAATGGAGGAGCTGGGCCTGGGGGAGCACGAGGAGCACAGGATATCCCTGGGCGTTGAGACTGAGGACATACACTTCAGCGGCAGGCCGATAGTCCTGAGGGCCCCATCGATAAGGCCTGAGATATCGATAGACGTAGTCATGGCTAGGTCTGGGAGGGAGAGGCTTGATGACATAGCTGATAGGGTGGAGGAGCTGACCAAGTGGGCCGACTCGCTGGGCGGCCCGTGGGTTGGCGTCGTCTTCGTGCCATTCGTTCAGAGCTCCTCGGAGCCGTGGCTTAACGCCGACGAGGTAGCCAAGGCGATAAACGGGAGGCTCGGTGAGGAGGTCCTCGTCTACCACGGCCAGCTCGGGGAGGCGAGGAGGAGGGAGGTCGAGGAGAGGATAATTATGTCATCGAGGACGGGCAGGGGGCCGAGGGTAGTGGTGGCAACCAAGGCCTTCGGCATGGGCGTCGACATACCAAACATTAGGTGGACCCTGCACGCCGCCCCAAGTGAGAGCGTGGAGGACATGTACCAGGAGATAGGCAGAGCCGGGAGGGACGGGAAGCCAGCCAGGGCTGTCATACTCTACAACCCCTCTGACCTCGAGGCCAGGAAGGCAATGGCAAGGGGTGACGCCATAAAGCCCCTGAGGGTCCAGAGGGCCCTCAACATAATAGAGGGGACCCTTGAGAGCCTGAGGCGCAGGGAGGGCCCCGCTCCCCTGCCGATTAAGGACGCGAGCGGCGAGTGGGGCCTTGTGAGGTACCTGGACGTCCTCAGGATGACGGGCGTCATAGATTACGAGGTCATTAGGGGGCCCGTCCTCGCTTACGACGCCCCAAGGGAGAGAGTCGAGGAGGAGGCTGGGTGGTGCGCTGAGCTTAGAGAGGGCCAGTGCCTCTCAAGGGCTATAAGGGGCCTTGAGGGCAGGAGGGCCTTCCTTAACCTCTGCGACGGCCGCGCCTCAATATCCCTTGAGCAGGCCCAGGGCTGCAAGGCCGTGAGCTACGATAGCCTCGTTGCCCTAGTGTCGCCCTCGCCAGACTGGAAAAAGCCAAAGAAGTACCTTGACCCTGAGCTCTACGCCACCACCCTCTGGCTCTCCCTGAGGGAGGTGAGGAAGCTGAGGGAGCTCTCGGAGCTGCTGGAGGCCGCGGTCGCGGCCAGGGCCAGGGGAGGCCCGGCGCTTGTGGACTCGCAGGTCAAGAGGATGATGGATGAGTCCCTTGCAAGGGGCGTGAGGCCTCCGCTTGGGGGAGTGAGGCTCGGCAGGGTCGTCAGGTGCGACACAGCCGAGGAGTGCGTCGAGCAGGCAGTGATGGACGCTGCAGAGATCGAGAGGCTCGTGGGCGAGGGCTCGGTAGTCGTGGGCGCCTCGGGCGTCGCCGCCTCGCTCTTCTCCGCCAGGTACCTCAGGCAGACCGGCAGGTCGCCGCAGGTCTCCGTAAGCTACTACAGGAAGCTCGCGGCCCTCGCGAGGAGGGGGGAGCTGGAGAAGGCCATGAACATGGGGTACGTGATAATTATAGCCAGGCAGGGCGCCAAGGTTGAGGAGGTGGTGAAGCTGGCCCACGGCTATCCCTACGCTAACTTCTACCTCTACGCGAGGAGAACTTAAGTTCCAGCGCGCAACCCTCTCCGGGGAGCCTTGACAGCGCTCAGGTACGTTGGGGTCCTCGCCGCAGTGCTGGCCTGGGCCGTTATAATAGCCTGCGTCTCCCTCAACCCATGGTTTGTCTTCACTAAGAACGCGCTGAGCGACCTGGGAGGGCCTAAGGCCTCATACCCGTGGCTCTACAACTACGGGCTGGTCACCACGGGCGCCCTTATAATAGCCTTCGCCTCCTACGCGCTGAGCGTCAGCTCGAACAGGCTTGAGGAGGCCGCCTCCTCCTTCATGATAGTGGCCGGCGCCTTCCTGGCTATGATAGGCGTCTTTCACGAGGGCACGTACCCTCACGTCTTCGTCTCAAACTACTTCTTCGCTCAGATGGACGTGGTGGCCCTGGTCTGGGGGGCCGGCTCAATAGCCTCTGGCAGGACCCGCTCGGGCCTCGGGGAGGTGCTGGTTGGCCTTGTTGGTCCGGCCGGGGCGATCGCCTTCAGGTGGCCCTCCAGCGCGACCCTCGAGGTCTTCGGAGTAGTGCTAATAGACGTCCTCGTTCTGCTTATGACCTTCGACCTTGGGGAGCTTGAGGGCCTCACTCGACGGAGTAGCCGGTGGCGGCGAGGTAGCGCTCCGTGAGGTCAACGATGTCTCTGGCGGTGACTATCCCCACAAGCCTCCCGTCCCTTTCAACCACGGGCAGGTGCCTCACCCTGTGCGTTGACATAGTTTCAACGGCCTTCGTGACGGGCTCGTCAGCGTAGACCGTCACAGGGTTCTTCGTCATGTGGTCGCCCACCATGGCGTCATAGCTGACCCTGCTGGAAACGACGCGGCTGAGGTCCTTCTCAGTGAATATCCCTATCACCTTGCCCTCAGGCGACACGACGACGACGCTGCCCGAGCTGCTTGTGTACATGAGGCGGGCCACGTCGGCTATGGTCGCGGTGGGGCCCACTGAGATAACGTCCTTACGTGCCACGTCACCCACCTTGGATGTCCAGACGCTCAAGGCACTCACCTAAATTACTGTGACTAAAGTGGGATTAAAAGCGCTCCAAAGCCGGAGGTATGGTACGTGGGAACTAGCTGACTGACGGATAAGGCTCCCCCGAGAGAGGTTAGGCCCTGCAGATCCTCTTTACCTCCTCCTCAGCCTCCCTGAAGTCCCTGTGCGGGGCCCTCTCAAGGTTCCAGGCCCTCTCCCTGTACTTGTGATAGTAGAGGGTCTCAGCTATCTCAAGCTCCTCGGAGGTCGGCACGTCATACTTCACGCCGTCGTATCCAAGGACCCTGGCGAAGGAGCTCGCCAGGGCCTCTGCGACCTGATTTACGGTTATGCCTGGCCTTATGCTTGATATGTTTGTCACCCTGTACTTCACGCTCGAGACGCCCTTGTCTATGAGCTTCTTAAGGGGCACCTTGAGCACCGAGGCAAGGGCGGAGAGGTCAGCGCTTACAAGCATGGCCCCATGGAAGAACGTGGCTCTCCAAGATATGGTTGCGGCCGTGCCGCTCACCTTCCTGTTCTCGACGACTATGTCGTTGACGTTCTGCACCGAGGCCTCAAGGCCGAGGGACCTGAGAGCCTCGACGGGGGCCCTTATCAGCTCAGAGAATATGAAGTTCACGGTCTCCCCCACCTGCCCCTTGGCCGGGAGGGATATGGCGTAGTTTATGTTGCCCAGGTCGTGGTAGGCCGCCCCTCCGCCCGTGAAGCGCCTGACCACGGTCACCCCGAGCCTCTCGGCCTCCTCAAGGTTCACCTCCTCCTCAGCCCTCTGGAAGTACCCTATTACGACGGCCCTGCGGTTCCTCCAGAGCCTCAGCGTGGCGGGCGAGAGGCCGCAGCCCACGGCCCTGGGCAGGGCCTCCTCAAAGGCTAAGTTCATGTGGGGGTCGTCCGGCGTCTCGTAGAGCAGGACCCTTAACATCAACTCCCCTCACCCGCGCACATTATGGCGTCAACGAAGTCACCATAGCTGCAGCCGATTAGCGTTGAGCCGCCCAGCGCCTCCCTCACGGCCCTCTCAACGTCGTCCCTGCTGAGCCTCACCTTGAGCAGCGCCCTCTCCAGGTCGAACACCTTGTCCTCGGGCAGAAGCATGAAGTCGCCAGTTATGAGCGCCCTCTCTATGACCCCGCCCTTGGCGTCAACGGTGGCCCTTATGAGGCCCTTCCTTGCCTTTACCTCACAGGTGCCCAAACCTGACCCCTTGGGAGGGCGCGCCCCTTAAAAATAAGGCTTAGGCCCTTATTGCCCTAACGACCTCCTCCTTCAGCCCCATCCTCCTCGGCGTGAATATCCTTGAGTCCATGAGCTCCGGCTCCCTCCTTATTATGGGCTTGAAGGCCATCTTAGCCAGCACGTCCTTCTCGATGTCAATGCCCGGGGCCACCTCCTTCAGCTCAAGGCCGTCAGGCGTCAGCCTGAAGACCGCCCTCTCGGTCACGTAGAGCACGTCCTTGCCCTGCTCAAGCATCACCTTGGTTGAGCAGCCCACCTTGTCGACCTTCTCCACGAACTTAATTATGTCGCCGTCCGAGACTATCTTCAGCTTGCCGTCGACAACCTCGTACTTGGCGCCCTTGCCGGCCGTGAAGAGGCCCGCGTAGTATATGTCGGGGGCCCCTGACGCTATGGCTGGGAAGCCGCCGGGGCCCGGTATCTTAGACTCCGTGAAGAAGGAGTTGACGTTCCCGTGCCTGTCTATCTGCATGAAGCCCAGGGAGGCTGCGTCTATCACGCCGCCCTCGTACATGGTGAACTGGTCGGGCACCGAGAGTATTGCGAAGGCCCCTATCGAGACTCCGAAGTCAGGGCCGTAGAGGGGCCTGCCTCCCCAGGTGCCGGACTCCACCGTAAGCACTACGGCGTCCTGCACCCCCTCCTCCATCACCACGTCGCCAACCATAGCCGGTATGCCTACCCCTAGGTTAACGACTATGGGCCTGCCGTACCTCTGGACGAGCCTCACCAGCTCAAGCGCCACCCTCCTCGCGACGACCCTCCTCTCGTCAAGGCGAGTCTCAGTAGGCAGCGGCTCGACGCTGACGGCCGGCACCACCCTGCCCGCAACCACTGGGTCATAGTCAAAGCTGTGGGACTGCCAGTGGTAGTCCCTCGGCGCGACGACCACGTAGTCGACCAGGGGCCCCGGCACCACCACGCTCTTCGGGTTTATGGAGCCGAACTTGGCGACCCTGAGCACCTGGGCTATGACAGTCCCCTTGATTGGCATTGACTTTGTGGCCTGGGCTATGTTGAGCACCGTGCCGTAGGCCACCTCGTCCTCAAGTGACAGGTTGCCCATCTCGTCGGCCGTGCTGCCCCTTATGAGGGCAAATTTAGGCTTAGGGGCCATGTAAAGCAGGTACTCCCTGCCATCTATGTTCAGCAGCTGCACCTTGACTGTCCTCCTCTCCTTGGCCGTCTCGTTAAGGGCCGTCCCGTCAAACCTTGGGTCAGCAGTCGTGTTGAGCCCAACCCTCGTGAGCACGCCAGGCCTGCCAGCCCCCACCTCCCTGAACCAGTACGCCAGTATGCCGATGCTCCAGGCGTAGGCCTCAAACCACTCCTCCTTTATCATCTTCTGCAGGGTCTCGCTCCAGCCATAGAAGGCGACGAGCATCCCCTTTATGAAGTCCCTGTCACCCCTCTGGTACATCATCTGAGCTATCCTGTCAAGCCCCCTGCCCGGGGTGCCGGGGAAGGTGTCACTTACTATGAAGAGGTTCTTCGGGTGTCCAGTCTTAAGGTAGAGCTTATAGAGCCTCTCCATGAGGTAGTCAGGGGACGTTATCTCGTTGAAGCCTGAGATCGCGACGACGTCACCGTCCTTTATCTGCGAGAGGACAAAGTCTGGGTCAGTGACCACCTTCCTCCTGGCTATGGTCTGCAACACGTCATCACTCATGTTAAGTTACCCCCTAACCTGTGCTTCAATTAGTTTAGAAGTATGTAGAGACTTTAATATTTACTGTGAGCCCTTAAACTGGGAGCAGTCTTGCTGAAGGCTGTGGTGACTGACGTCGACGGCACCCTCACGGTGAGGAGGGGGGACCTCAGGATCAGCCTCAACGCCGTGAGGGGCATAAGGCTCCTTGAGTCCAGGGGCGTCCGGGTGCTCCTGGTCTCGGGCAACAGCCTACCTGTAACCGCTGGCCTCGGCGTCTACCTCGGCTCCACCGGGCCTGTCGTCGCGGAGAACGGCTGCGTGATAATGTACAGGGGCTCAGTGACGCACGTCTGCAGCGGGAGGCCACCCGAGGAGCTCATAAGGAGGCTCCAGGGCCTTGGGCTCAGGCCGAGCTGGCAGAACGACTTCAGATACCACGACGTGGCCTTCTACGTGCCCAGGGGCCTTGGGACTGAGGACGTCAAGGCCCTGGTGGCGGAGGCCAGCGACGTTGCGAAGGGCTACGGCTTCAATGTGCTCTGGAGCGGCTACGCCCTCCACGTCAACCCTGGAAGCGGCAAGGGGGCCGGCAGCCTGAGGGCCCTTGAGCTCATAGGCGTCAGCGCCTCAGAGGCGGCAGCCATAGGTGACGGCGAGAACGACATAGACATGCTCAGGGCCTTCCAGCTGAGCGGCTGCCCCGGCGACGCCGCAGAGAGCGTTAAGGTTATAGTGAAATACGTGGCCAGTGGCAAGGGGGGCACGGGGTTCCTCGAGTTCGCTGAGTGGCTCCTCAAGGAACAAGCTAACCCTTAGCAGCGCCAGGTCTCTGCGTTAGGAGCGCCTTAATTATAACTAGGGCTACAGCCGCTGAGAGGCCCACGAGGCCAGCCACGGCAAGACCTGCCAAGGCATCCATGAAGGCCCACGCAGCCACGTAGGATAGGTAGAAGGTCGCGGAGGCAGCTGACGGCCTCGGCCTCCTGCCCCTGAGCGCTACGTATAGATAGTAAAAGGTTATAGAGACATGAACCAGCCAACGAAGTTGAGCAGTGGCACGCCGTAGTACTGGCCTGGCGACTGCCATACCCAGAGGCGCGCCCTGCCCGACAGCATGGGGTCGAAGGCCAGATCCATGGAGACCATGCCCAGGGCTGCCAGTGGATAGCTGCCGAGGGCGCAGAGTGAGTAGAAGCCGAGGGAGGCCCACAGCAGAGGTATGAAGAGCGGCACGCCGAGCAGCTGAGGGCCGAGGCCGCTTTGGGTGTAATAGTACTTGCCGAAGGGGATACCATAGTGAACCCCCAGGAACTCGAAGGTATATGACGCTGCGTAGGCCGTTGCAAGGAGGAGGCCCGTGTCCCTTGCCCTGAGCTCAGAGTAGGATGTCAGCAGGTAAAATGCAATGAATGGTATCACGGACGAGTATGCTCCAACTATGAAGTTGGCCGGGAACGGCAGGTTAAGGTATGAGAGGACCATGGCTGGCGGATAAGCTAGTGAGAGGCCCCAAGCTACCCTCCTTAGTCTGTCCAAGCCTCACACGCGGCCCTCTGATTCCAGAAAAACAATAAGTTAAAGCTTTAGCTGGGCGCCCAGCTTGAGCCCCTCTTCGAAGGCCGCCAAGTTCTTGTCAGCCATAGGGAGCTCCTGGACCTTGGCCCTGACCCTCTCAGCGTCAACGAAGCCGTCGAGCAGTCCAGTCCCAAGCAGCGCCCCCAGGAGAGCCATGTTCTCAACAACGTAGTTGCCCACCTTCTCTGCCACCTCCCTGGCCGGCACCACGGCGTACCTTATGCCAGCCCTCCTGAGGGCGTCCTCTATCTGCTGCCTCTTTATCGGCTTAAGCCCTGGCGTCGGGGGCGTCATGAGCACGTCTGAGGTCAGCAGTAGCCCTCCCTGCCTAAGGTATGGGGTGCCCCTGGCGGCCTCTATCATCTCAAACGAGAGCACCACGTCGGCCTCACCCCTCGGAACCAGGGGCGAGTAGACGTCTCCCAGCCTCACGTGGACCTCTACAGCCCCTCCCCTCTGGCTGAGCCCGTGGGTCTCAGCTACTATTGCCTTGCAGCCCCCCTCTATGGCGGCCTCGCCGAGGACCCTGGCCGCAGTTATGAGCCCCTGGCCGCCGACGCCAACTATAACTATGTTGAGCCTCCTTCCTCTATTCACATCCATACCTCGCCCCACCCCTTCCCCTCCTGGACCACCTTAACTATGGCCTTGTATGGGCATATCTCGGCGCAGACGCCGCAGCCCGTGCAGAGGCTCGGGTCTATCCAGGCCTTCTTGTCATCCTTCACTAATATGGCAGGACAGGAGAAGGCGTTGTAGCATATGCCGCAGGCCGTGCACTTGTCCTCAACTACCTGGTAGAGCGGCACCTGTATCTTTTGCTTCCTCGCCTTCCTGACGGCTTCTAGTGCGCAGGCCCTCCTTGCTACAGCTACGGCCGGCCTCCTCTCGCTCACGACGTAGTCTATGGCGTCAGCGAGGGCGTTGGTTGCCCCCTCTATGTCGAACGGGTCAAAGGTGACTACCTTCTCGACGCCCACGCCCCTGGCTATGGCCTCTATGCTTATGACTGGGGCCTCGTCGCCCATTGCCGTGACCCCTGAGCCTGGGTCTGGCTGCTCGCCCGTCATAGCCGTTGTCCTGTTGTCGAGCACCAGGAGAAGCATTGGCGCCCTGTTGTAGACAGCGTTTACGAGGCCTGGTATGCCCGCGTGGAAGAACGTCGAGTCCCCTATTATCGCTATGGGCACCTGCTCCCTGGCAGCGCGGGCGAGGCCGCTGGCGGTCCCAATGCTGCCTCCCATCTCAATTATTATGTCCTGCTCCCTGAAGGGCTCGTAGAGGCCCAGGCTGTAGCAGCCTATGTCGCCGCTGTATATTGCCTTGACGCGCCTTCTGTTGACCGCCCTCCTGAGGGCGTAGAAGGTCGCCCTGTGCGGGCACCCCGGGCAGAAGGTGGGGGGCCTCGGGGGCACCTGGAGGTCAACGTTGTAGAGCTTCGACTCCTCGTAGGGGATACCCAGGAACCGCCTCACGGCCCTCCTCACGCGGTCAAGCGTCAGCTCCCCCACAAGGCCCACCAGGTCCTTGCCGTGGACCTCAAGCTGGAGCCTCTCCTCTGCCAGGGCCTGCTTGAGCTGGCCCTCCACGACGGGCTCGAGCTCCTCAACCACGAGGACCCTCCTGACGCCGCTCAGGGCGTCAAGCATAAAGCCCTTGGGGAAGGGGAGGGGCGCTGAAAGCTTCACCAGCTTAGCCTTTACGTCGCCCACCTCAGAGAGGACCTCCTTAACGTGCGAGTAGGCTATGCCGTCAGAAACTATTGCAACTCGCCGTCTCCCTCGACCCTGTTGAACTGCCCGAGGCCGTTGAAGGTCTTCCTTATGTCCTCCCACTTGGAGACCAGCTTCTCCCTCTGCTCCCTGGCAACCCCTGGCACCAGGGTTAGGCCCCTGGCCCTCTCGAACTTGCCCCCAGTCCTTGGCGGCCTCATGGAGCCAAGCACCACCGGCCCCCTGGCGTGCGACACCCTGGTTGTGCTGACCATAATGAATGGGTGGGAGAACTTCTCGCTGAGGTCCAGGCCCAGCACCGTGAGGTCCTTCGCCTCCTGCGGGTCGCTCGGGGTGAGCACGGGCACGTATGATATGAGGCCGTAGTACCTGTCGTCCTGCTCGTTCTGGCTGCTCCACATGCTCGGGTCGTTGGCTACGAACACCAGCATGCCGCCCCTGACCCCCGTGTAAGCTATGCTCATCAGGGCATCTGCTGCAACGTTAAGGCCGACGTGCTTCATCGTGGCCATGCTCCTGGCCCCAGCTAAGGAGGCGCCGTAGGCGGCCTCGACCGCCACCTTCTCGTTGGAGCTCCACTCGACGTAGATGCCGACCTCCTTGGCAACGTCTGCCAAGGTCTCTATGACCTCAGTCGACGGCGTGCCCGGGTAGCCCGCGGCGAAGCCTCCGCCTGCCTCAAGGAACCCGCGGGCCACCGCCTCGTTGCCCATCAGCAAGGCCGTGCTCCCAGCTCTACCCAGCACGCGATACAATAGCGGGTCCCAGCAACTAATGTCAGAGGGAATTAAATTAGATGCGTACAGGCGAAATAGTTCTCTGTCCTACCTATTTAACAGCAAGGATACTTACCCGGGCAGAACATCTGACTAAAAGGGCTGAGGGCCTCCTAGCCCAGGGGCAAGGAGGAGTGTACCACTACGACGAGTGTGATGAGTTCAGGGAGTCCATGGAGAGGCTGTTTAAGGAGGTGCTTAGCCAAATAAAGCAGATGAGGTACGACTTCCTGGAGAGGGCGGTAGACATAGACTTGGTGAAGAGCATATACCTTGACAGGCCCCACGAGGTCGTGGTCATACCTGAGGCCGAGAGGCGGGGCAGGAGGGCAGAGGTCGCAATATACATAGACCCAATGTCAGTCGCAGTCAGCGGCGAGAGGGGCGAGTGCAGGTACAACAGGGTGGCCGACCACAACAGGGTGAGCTACTACAACGGCCTCCTTGAGTACATAGAGGCGCTCTCCGAGAGGAGGGGGCTCCAGGCAAGGGCAGTTGGGAGGAGGACGAGGTCTGTGACCTCAATAGCTGTTGAGCAGATGAACTAGCGGGGCCCGCAGTCCTTATAGCTTCCTGGGCCAGCTGTCGCTGGGACCCCCTTGACGTTCTCGATAGTGGCGGCCGACCCTGAGAGGGGTGACGTGGGCGTAGCTGTGGCCTCCAAGTTCATAGCCGTGGGGGCCATAGTGCCTTGGGCTAAGGCTGGCGTTGGTGCGGTGGCGACCCAGGCACTGTCTACAGGTTCCTAGTAAAGCAGGCGGGCCTACAGGCCTGACCCGTTATGCGCAGGCCTTTTGTCGGTCAGCCCTTGGCCAGCAACGACTCCAGGTATTCCTTCAGGGCGACCGCGTTGTTGTATGGCGACCTGGCCGCGTAGAGGAGGGTTATGGTCCTCCCGGACCTCAGCACCTCAAGC
>JGI20128J18817_1000131_pt1 | contig 23247 bp, 23 predicted proteins | sample JossMetagenome_FD_18817 | JGI IMG/M metagenome (IMG submission 18817)
GTAAATGAAGGAAGAGTGGTAACTGCTGCTATGGGACTAGGTATAATGCAGGCAGCATTCGATGAATCTCTAAGCTATGCAAAGATTAGGGAAACTATGGGCAAACCCATAATAGAACATGAAATGGTTCAAAGCATGATTGCAGAAATGAAGACAAAACTTGAGGCATCAAGGCTTTTGATTTATAATGCTGCTCAAAAAATAGATAACAATGATATAGATTATCCTATGTGGTCTTCTATAGCTAAGTATGCAACAGCTAAGTGGGGTGTTGATTTGGTTAGGTTGGCAATGCANGTTGAAGGAGGNTTTGGTTATAGCAAAGAAAGCAACATAGAAAGATATTATAGAGACATAAAAGGTATTGAGATTGGAGATGGTACAAACGAAATACAAAAGCTTGTTATTGCAAAATCATTGATGGGAAAAATAGCTGCCGTTAAAAAATAAAACAATCTCTTTTGTTATTAACATGTTATAAAATAGTTTTAAATATAATATGTACAATTATGTATTAGGTGAGGAATTTGGGTAATATTAAAAAAGTTGGTATTATAGGTTCTGGAACAATGGGGCATGGGATTGCAGAGGTTTCTGCCTTAAATTCATATGATGTTGTTATGATAGATGTTTCTCAGGAAATATTAGATAATGCAATCAAAAAAATAGAATCAAGCTTATCAAAATTAATAGAAAAAGAAAAGATATATGATATAATTAAAAAAATTAAAACGTCTACTGATTATAAAGATTTGAGTGATTGCGATCTAATTATTGAAGCTGTGCCTGAAAATTATGATTTAAAAGTTAAAGTATTTAAAAATGTATTAGAATATGCAAAAAAGGATGCCATTTTAGCTACAAATACATCAACAATACCTATAAATGATTTGGCTAAAGCAATTGATAAAAAAGATAAATTTATAGGAATACATTTTATGAATCCTCCAGTTTTAATGCCGTTGATTGAATTAATACTAGGAAAAGAAACATCTAAAGAAACATTAGAAGGCGTTATAGAATATGTAAATAAAATTAAAAAAGATTATGTGCTGGTCAAAAAAGATGTTCCAGGATTTTTAGTTAATAGAATTAATACAAAAACATTCCTTGAATCAATTATAATGCTAGAAGAAGGGTATAACAAAGAAGACATAGATAGAATGACTAGATTTAGATTAGGATTTCCCATGGGATTTATTGAGCTATTGGATTATGTTGGAATAGATGTAGTTTATAATGCATTGAGCGAAATGATTAAAAGAGGAGAGAAGCTTTTCATTCCAAATATATTGGAGAAAATGGTAAAAGAAGGTAAAATTGGTGCTAAAGCAGGTGAGGGATTTTATAAATATACAAATAAAATATTTAAAAAGCAGATTTTAGCACCTAGCGATTCTATGTATAAATTGAATCCAGCCAGAATAATATCTGTAGCTGTAAACGAAGCTGCATGGCTTATAGAAAACGAAGTAGCTAGCAAAAATGATATAGAAAAATCAATGACGCTAGGCATGAATTGGCCGTATGGTCCATTGTATTATGCTGACCATTATGGTTTAGATAATATTATAAATTTATTAGACAAAAGATATAAAGAAACTGGATACGAGCTATATAAAGCAAATCAGTATTTAGTTAATATGTTGAATACAGGAAAAGGAGTTAAGTCTGGAAAAGGATTTTTCGATTATACATATTCTATAGAATACATGGGACCAGTTTCTTATGAAATAGTGGAAAACCATGCAGTAATAACTATAAGAAGACCTAACAGGCTTAATGCTTTAAATGAAGATGTCTGGAAAAATATAAGGATATTTTTAGAAAAAGCAGAAAACGATAAGAGAGTTTATTCCGTTGTATTAACAGGAGAAGGAAGTTCATTCTGTTCTGGCGATGATATAGAAATGATGAAAAATTGGACTAATTCTTCGGTAGCAAAAAAATGGCTTGACGAGCTGGCATGGCCTTTAGTTAACACAATGTTAAATTACACAAAACCGATTATTGCTGCAGTTAAAGGGTACGCATTTGGTGGAGGAATGGAGTTAACTTTATTATCAGATATAGTTATTTCAACGGAAAGCGCAATATTTTCAATACCCGAATCAGTTATTGCAGCGTTTCCTCCTATAGCCTCTCCGTTAGGTATTTATTTAACAAATAAGAAGATAGTTAGATATGCGTTAACAGGAGATTGGATTAATGCGGATGAGGCTAAAAACTTAGGAGTAGTAGATATAGTTGTTCCTGACGAACAACTTGATATTGCTGTTTTTGAAATTACAAATAAAATATCTAAGATATCACCATTATCATTAAAAGCAGTTAAAAATGCAGTAAATTCATCTAAATCAATTTTCGTTAACCCGCTTAAGAACTCATTAAACGAACTGGTTATATTAGCAGATTCAAAAGATTTTGCAGAAGGCATGAGATCATTTTTAGAAAAAAGAAAGCCAATTTATAAAGGAGAATGATTTTATTTCTATATTTAAAAAATATTTTTAGTTTTCAATGTAATGTTTATATACCTTTTTGAATACAAAAATAAAGGGACAAAGGTGGTTATGATATGATTAGGGGATTTCCCTCGACAATGAATGATGATTATCAACTTAATTTGTGGAGAGTAATTGAATATGCATCAAAAGTTCATTACGACACAGAGGTAGTTTCTTACAGAAATTTGCAAGGTGGAAAAGTTCATAGAATGAATTACAGTCAAGTTTACGATCGCGTAAAGAGAATGTCTAGTGCATTAGAATCACTAGGAACTAACCCAGGTGATAGAATAGCGGTCTTAGGTTGGAATGATCATAGATATTACGAGTCTTATTTTTCAATAACAGGTATCGGTGCAGTTATGCTTGAATTGAACCAAAGATTAGCTATTAATGACCTCGATTATATAATTAAGCACTCTAAAGCAAAGGGCATTTTAATTGATGAAAGTCTATTAGAATTAGGAAATGCATTGATGAAGAATAATAAATTTGATTTTTCTATAATAATGAGTGATGATCCTACAAAGCTTAGTATAGAAATTAAAAACAATGTATATAATTATGAGGATTTAATTAAAAGCAATTCTCCTAAAAAGAACTATGAGGAAATCGATGAAAAATCAGCTGCAACAGCATGTTATACTTCTGGAACTACTGGTAAACCGAAAGGCGTTTATTATTCTCATAGAAGTTTGATATTACATGGTTGGGGAATTAATGGGGTATTAAATTTCAAGCCTGAAGATACATTTGCAGCAATAGTCCCTATGTTTCATGCAAACGGATGGGGAGCTCATATAGCTGCAACAATGATGGGTTCTAAAATAGTCTTGCCTGGAAGATATACACCAGATAGCCTAGCAAACATTTTAATTAACGAAGGGGTTACAGCGGCAGCTGGTGCTCCTGCAATATTAATTCCATTATTAGAAGTGCTTAGAAAAATGGAACCTAGACCAAAATTGAATAATATAAGGTTTGTATCAGGTGCCACAGAACCTCCATTGGCACTTATGATGCAACTGAAGGAATTTGGAATTAATATAACTCATGCATATGGTGCAACTGAAACAACTCCTTTAGTTACTGCAAATCTTCCAAAGATAAAAATTAAACAACTAAGCGAAGATGTGCAAATCGAATATGCAAGAAAGCAGGGCTTACCAATATTTGGTGTTGAAGTAAAAATAATAGATCCTGCTGGTAATGAATTACCTTGGGATGGAAAAAGTATTGGAGAATTAATTATTAGAGGTCCATGGGTTGCAAAACAGTATTATAATGATGAGAGATCAAGAGAGTCTTTTATTAATAATTGGTGGAAGTCAGGTGACGCCGCAACTATAGATGAAAATGGTTATGTTAAAATTGTCGATAGGATTAAAGATCTAATAAAAAGCGGAGGGGAATGGATCTCTAGTATAGATTTGGAGAACTACTTAATGGCACATCCTGCTGTTTTAGAGGCATCAGTAGTTGGAGTACCTCATCCCAAATGGGAAGAAAGACCTATAGCTCTTGTAGTATTGAGGGAACAGTATAGAAATAAAGACTATAACGAGTTAGAAAAAGAATTAAAAGAGCATTTATCAAAAAGGTTTGCAAAATGGCAAATTCCAGATAAGATATTCTTTGTAAATGAAATACCAAAATCAAGCACTGGAAAATTTGATAAAAAAACAATAAGAAGTCAATATAAAAATATATATAATGTTCAAAACCCGTAGCTTTATTAGCCTACGATTTCATCATTTCTTTTAATTCATTAACAGCTCTTTTTACTTCCTCAATGGAATCTGGATTTTCAATTACAGGAGATACGCTAGCCTTTCCTTCTTTTGCTACATCTCTTATTATTCTTCTCATAATTTTTCCACTTCTTGTTCTAGGTAGATCCTTAACCTTGACTATTTTTTCAGGTTCAAAGGGCTTTCCAAGCTTTTCCGATACTAAACTCTTTATTTCATTAATTTCCTTATCTGTAATATCTTTATTAGGCCTAGGTATTGTAAAGCAAACTATAACTTCACCTTTTACAGGATCTGGGTAACCAATGCATGCGCTTTCTGCTACGCTTTGGTGCGAATTTATTATGGTTTCAACCTCTGCTGGACCAATCCTCTTGCCTGCTACTTTTATTACATCATCAGCTCTCCCCAAAATAAACCAAAGACCATCCTCATCTATTAACGCATAATCTCCATGGAACCAAACCCCTTTAAATGTACTCCAATAAGTCTCTAGGTATCTTTTCGGATCTTTCCAAAGTCCTCTAGTCATACTTGGAGATGGTTTTGTTGCAACAAGATAACCTGGCTTATTCCTTACAGGATTTCCATAGTCATCAAAAACGTCAACACTCATACCCAAACCTGGTCCCCAAAGGGTTGAAGGTTTAAGATTAACAACAGGAGATGGTAAAAGAAAACANCCTAATATTTCTGTTCCTCCGCTTAAATTAATTAAAGGCCTCTTTTCTTTACCAACNTCTTTCATTACCCAGAACCAGGTGTCTTCATCTATTGGTTCCCCAGTATTTCCNAAGGCTCTTAAGCTAGATAAATTGTGGCTTTCTAAAGCTTCATTTCCAAAAGATTTTAGCAATCTTGCTGCCGTTGCAGCAAATCCAAGATGCGTTATTTTAAATTTTTCTATAAGGTCCCATACTTTATCTTTACTCGGATAATCCAGTGCTCCTTCAAGTGAAAAATGAGTTGCTCCTAAAATTTGAGTTCCTATAACTTGCCACGGACCCATCATCCATCCAATATCAGTAATCCACCATAATATATCATTATAATCTCTAATTGATCCAGGTTTAATATCTAAGTTGAAATAATGCTCCTTTGATGGCTGCAAAATAGACCCTATTTGGCTAATTACAGCTCCTTTTGGATTACCTGTTGTTCCGCTTGTGAACATAAGCAATGCTGGATCTTCAGCTTCTGTTTCTACCGCTTCAAAATTTGGCCTTTTTCCATTTATTGCAGAGTCAAACCAAATATCTCTTTTTTCATCCCATGGAAGCTCCATTTTATTGAATCTTTTTGCAACAATAACTTTTAAATCTACGTTAGATTTCTTAACAGCTTCATCAGCGCTTTTTTTAAGCTCTATTATTTTTCCTTTTCTATAATATCCATCCGATGTAACCAACACCTTTGAGTTCGCAGCCCTTATCCTTTCTGCTACAGCGTCAGGGGCAAACCCGCTAAATATTGGGTTAGCTATAGCGCCTATTCTAAAAGAAGCATACATAGCTATAACAGTTTCTGGCATTAATGGTGCATAAATTGAAACAACATCACCTTTTTTCACACCTATTTCACTTAAATAATTTGATAATCTATTTACTTTATCAAGCATTTCTATATAGCTTAAATTAACTACTTTCCCATCTTCTCCATACCATATCATTGCTGTTTTATTACCTAGCCCATTTTTTATTATTCTATCAAGAGCATTATAAGAAATGTTAATTTTCCCCCTATGTACCATTTAGTCCATTCGATCCCTTGAGAAGTATCATAAACTTCTTTAAATTTTCTAAACCATTCTAATCCTAGCCAGTCTGGCAAATTACCCCAAAACCATTTTAAATCGTCTTGGCTTTTTTTAACTAAACTACTGTAATCTTCAAAATTATATTTTTGCATGAATTCAAATACATTTGATGAATCCTTTAATTCTTTTGGAGGTGTCCAAATATATACCATTCTCCCACCACTTACTCCGTGTACACTGTTATATATATAATATACTCAGAGTATTTATACAAGTTTTTTTCAAAATACATATGGGTGTGCTAATGTCACGTGTTGGTATAGTCGGAGCGGGATGGTATGGTTTTAAGCCAACAACAATTGATATATCCTTTCAAGATATGATGTTCGAATCATCAGCAAGAGCATATTCTAGCGCCAAAATTGATCCAAGGTATGATGTAGATGCCTTTGTTGATTGTCAAGAAGACATGTGGGAGGGAATAGCAATACTGATGAATTCGCCCCAGAACCAATTGGAGGAGCATTAAGACCAACTTTTACTGTTGCTGGAGATGGATTAGAAGGAATAGCTCATGCATATATGCTCATCAAAACTGGTCACTTTAATGTAGTATCTGTAGAATCCCATGGAAAACCAAGCGAAATTAAGACTTTACAGGATATTTATAGGTTTGCATTAGATCCTTTGCATGTAAGGCCTTTGGATTACGTTAATCCATTATTTTATGCAGGCCTAGACGCTGTTGCATATATGAAAAGAACAGGCGCGAAAAGAGAACATTTAGCTATGGTTGCAGTTAAAAACAAAAATAATGGATTGAGCAATGAAAGAGCTTCCTTTTCAACAAAGTTAGATTTGGATTATGTATTATCATCTAACTATAGTATATATCCTATGACAAATTATGAGATAGCTCCATTTAGTGATGCTAGTATAACATTTGTTTTAGCTAATGAGGAATATGCAAAGAAATTAACAGATAATCCAGTTTGGATAGATGGAATAGGATATTCAACAGAAACTGGTACAGGGGCAACAGAATGGCATGAGTGGGGAAAAATGAAGTCATTTAGAAATGCAGCAATTATGGCGTATAAATTGGCTAATCTTAATGGAAACCCACAAGTAGATTTTGCAGAAGTAGAAGATAGATTTAGTTTTATGGAATTATTAGCTTTAGAAGAGACAATGCTCGTTAAAGAAGGTGAAGCCCATAAAATGCTAGAAAAAGGTGACTTTAATCGTGATGGCTATCTACCAATTAATCCCAGCGGAGGTAGCTTGTCTATGGGAATTCAACTAGAGGCAACTGGGTTATCCAGGCTATTAGAAGCTTATCTTCAATTAACTGGTAAAGCAGGTAATCATCAGTTGAAAAATGTTAGGAGAGGTCTAGTAGCATCATGGAGGGGGGTTCCAACTTACACAAGTATGGTAGCTCTTCTTTCGGTGTGAGGTGAGAAAGATGAGATCTAATATATTTATGAAGGATAGAGTAGCAATAGTAGGTGCTGGTCTAACAACATTTATGAGGAGAGCTTTAGAAACACCTAGAGAACTAGCATGGGAAGCTGCAAAAATGGCTTTAGACTCTGCAGGTTTAACTCTCAAAGACATAGATTGTGTTGTTATTGGATCAGCTCCTGATACATTTGATGGAATGCACTTTAAAGGAGAATACTTAGCGGATGGATCTGGGGCAATCAATAAACCCATGACTAGAGTATATGTTGGAGGAGGCACTGGAGTTTTTGTCCCAGAGTCAGCATATTGGCATATAGCTAGCGGTGTCTGCAAGAAAGTTTTGGTTGTTGCTGAAGAAAAAATGAGTCCAGCCCATCCGCATCCACAATACGTTTTCAAGTATATATGGGATCCAATTATTGAAAGACCATTGGGACCTAATTTAATATGGATATTCGCAATGGAAATGAGGAGATATATGGCTAAGTGTGGCGCTAAAAAAGAAGATATTGCCCTTGTTAGCGTTAAAAACAAAAGAAATGCATTGGATCATCCTGCCGCATTGACGGCTGCAAATATAACAGTAGATGATGTTTTAAAGAGTGAAACCTTAGTATGGCCAGTTAATCTATTAGATGTTTCACCTGTTACAGATGGAGCAGCTGCTTTAGTAATGACGTCAGAAAATGTTGCCAGAGAAATAACAGATACCCCAGTTTGGGTAGATGGTGTAGGATTTACGCTTGAAAATCAGCATTGGTATAATAGAGAACTTGCATTTCCAAGATACTAAACCATGCAGCAAGAATGGCATATAAGATGGCTGGAATTGAAAGGCCATGGAAAGAAATAGACGTTGCTGAACCATACGATCCATTCGATTATAAGGAGTTACATCATATAGAAGGTTTAATGCTTGCTAGACCGTGCGAAGCATGGAAACTAGTCAAGGAAGGATATTTTAATAGAGATGGAGAACTACCAACAAGTCCAAGTGGAGGATTATTAGGTGTCGGAAATCCAATAGCTGCCGCTGGAACAATGAAAGTTGCAGAGCTCTTCTGGCAACTTAGATACGAAGCTGGAAAAAGACAAGTTAAAAAGCCGGTTCATAAAGCTGTTGCGAATGCCTGGGGAGATCTCATGCAAGCTGGTACAGTTATAGTTTTAAGTAATTAGGGGGTGTATGATATGAGCTCTAAGATAAATAAGTTACCTGGAATAAAACTTAAAGAAAATGAGATGTATTCCCTTATAGGTCTAGTTGAAGATATGCCTCAAGCAAAATATGATTTTGCAGCTGGAACAACAATATCGAAGTTCTTACAGGGATTAAAAGAAGGAAAAATATTAGGAAGGAAATGTCCAAAGTGCGGTAGAATATTTGTACCTCCAAGGTCTTATTGCGAGTGGTGCCATGTTGCAACAAACGAATGGGTCGAAGTGCCCCAAACAGGAGAAATTCACACAGCTGTAATTACTTATATATCTACAAAAAGAGAAAAAATAGAAAAGCCTGAAGTTGTAGGAACTATAAAACTTGATGTTCCTGGTTACAGAGATGGAGAATATGAATTTGCAGGACTTTTCCATAAAATATGCGTTGATCCTCAAGATGTAATAAGCGGAAAAGCCATAGGCATGAAAGTTAAAGTGAAGTGGAAACCTAAAGAGGAAAGAACGGGAAGCATATTAGATATAGAATGTTTTGAGCCATTATGAGGTGATATGATATGAGTTATGATAAAAGAAATAGGATGGAGGATTTAGTTATATTTCCAGGAGAACAAGAAGTTGAAAAATATGTATATACACCAGGTATTCATGGACTAGAATTCGCTAAAGGATTAAAGGAAGGAAAAATACTTGGTATGAAATGCCATGATAAAATATATGTCCCTCCAAAAACGTTTTGCCCTGATTTCACTCAAGGAGAACTAGTAGAAATAAATGATGAATGGATCTTAGTTTCATATACAATAGTATACCAAGATATGTACAAAAATAATTTATCTAGTCCCAGAATAGTAGGTGTAGTTAAACCTAAAAACGCAGAAACGGGATTAATACACCTATTAAACGTGCCGTTAGATAAGCTAGAAATTGGTATAAAGCTAAAGCCTGTATTTAGGCCAACTAATGAAAGAAAAGGAACTATAAACGATATAAAATATTTTGAATTAAGTTAATTTATTTAATTTTTATTATGCTATATTTATTTTTTAATTATTATTAATTTCTAAATCTACTATATAAGCAATTTGTATAGTAGGAACTATGTGGGAAAATTTAAATATTCAAGATCAAATACTATAATGTGTACAAGGTGAAAATAGGTGGAAGGGGAGTTATTTTCTTATAAAAAAATAAGGAAAATGAACCAAGAGGGGTTAGAAAATCCGGAGAAATTTTGGCGCGACAGAATGAATTTAATGACTTGGTTTAAAGAGCCAGTAAAAATTTTGGAAGGAACACCTCCTTTTGAAAAGTGGTTTGTTGGAGGAATTTCAAATTTAGCATATAATGCTGTTGATAGGCATTTGCCTAATGAAGCAAACAAAGTAATATTTTATTGGATGGACGAGAAGGGAAATACAAAATCCATTACATATCAAGATTTATATTATGAGGTAAACAGGGCAGCTTATGTTTTAAAAGAAATGGGAGTAAAACATGGAGATACTGTATCAATGCTCATGGCTAGTTCTCCAGAGGCAGTTATATTTGGACTTGCTGTTCATAGGTTAGGAGCTATAGCTGTAATACATTATGTCGGTTTAACTGATGAAATAATTGCAACCAGATTTGTTGATACAGGATCAAAATATGCTGTTGTATTTGGTAATACTATAAACGCAGGTTCAGAAATTAATATCAAGAACTACTTTGATAATGTTGCTAATAAATTTAACTTGCCTATAGAAAAAGTTTTAGTTGTAAGCAGAGGTTTTACAAACTTTTCATTAAAACAAAATAGAGATATTGTTTACGAGGATATAGCTCCTAAAGGTAAAGTTTACGTTCCTCCAGAACCAGTAGAAGCTAATGAAGTAGGAACAATTTACTATACTAGCGGTACGACCGGAAAGCCTAAAGGAATTACACAAACACAAATAGGATACCCATTATCATTAAATTGGACCTTTAGAGGATTATATGATTTGAGACCTAATGATGTTTGGTGGACTGTTTCGGCATTAGGTTGGCCGGTATGGCCTATGGCAAACCTTTACACAGCTCCAGTTTCCGGAATCACTTCAGTTTTATTTGAAGGCTATATTGGAGCTAAACCGGATTTGTGGTCTAGAATTATAGAGAGGTTTAATGTATCTTTAGTATGGCAATCAACTACCTCACTTTATGCATTAAAGAGCTTAGGAGAAGAATCAGTTAAAGCTGGAGATACATCATCACTTAGAATAGTTCTCAATACCGGGGAAACTTTAAATGTAGGATTCTTTAATTGGTTTAGAGAACAATTGCCTGATGTATATATAGGTGATGCTTATTGGTTTACAGAGCATTTATCACCTGCAGCAGCAACTCCTTACGGAATAGGAGAAATACCGTTTAAGCCAGGTTCTGCAGGTATTGAATTTCCATTAAGTAAAGTAGTAATAGTTGATGATGATGGAACTCCATTACCTCCAGGTAAAAAAGGTTATATAGTANTGAAACCTTATTCTCCAGCATTAGGAAAAATGTGGAANGATCCAAATTTGGAAAGATATANTAANGTCTATACATCAAGATTCCCAGGTTACGTATTCTTTGGAGACTATGGATACATGGATTCAGATGGGTATTTGTTTGTATTAGGTAGGGCTGATGACGTTCTGAAACCAGGTGGTGAAAGAGTAGGTACTATGGAAGTTGAAAGCTTAATAGGAAACCATCAAGCAGTTGCTGAAGTTGCAGCAACAAGCATGCCATCGTTTGAAGGAAAAGGAGAAAAATTATTGCTATTTGTTGTCCCCAGAAAAGGTTATACACCAGATGAAAAGTTATCTAATCAATTAAAAGAATATGCAAAGAACTCTGGCTTTATAATAGATTACATTGTTTTTGTTAACAAGTTACCAAAGACGAAGAGTGGTAAAATTATGAGAAGATTATTAAGAGCAACTGTTAGAAACGAGCCTTTAGGAGATTTATCAACGCTTGACGATCCAGTAGCTTTTGAAGATTTAAGAAAAAGATACGAAGAATTTAAAAAAGCGATGAGTGGTAGCTGAAATGGTGATTTATAATTTATGAATCAATTTTTTATTAATAAACCAATATTTCAATTTTTCGATGAATTATCAGAGGAAGAACATGATAAATGCAGCATAATACAGCTTGAAAATTATCATTGCATTACAAGCCATAATTTAAAATACTTATCTGATAAGATATCTAGTTTTTTATTAGAAAAAGGGTTTAGAGAATCTCAAATATTATTTTCAGCCCATAACACGATTGATGCAGTTATTGGATTATTAGGCATAATGAAAAGCGGAAATATGGCTGTATTGGTAGATCCTTTAACAATTTCTGAAGATTTAAAATTAGAAATTGAAGGAAAAAATATAAAATATGCTTTAATATCTTGGCAATTTTTTGAAAGGGAGGGAAAAACTCTTAAGGATTCAGGTATAAATGAAGTGTTAGTATTAGATGGTCAGGTTAAAGAAGATAATGAATTACCAAAAGTTTTTTATTTAAAGGACATTATTAAGAGTAATGTTAATAATAATGAGAATAAAATAATAAATTTAGATAACGTTTCAGTAATAATGTATTATGCGGGCATAGCAGGAAGGACTATGCAAACTTACCATACTTATAAGGGTTTATCATATGCTGTTCAAGCATTATCTAAAACGATTTCGTTTGATTTTAAACCCAATTCACTTGTTATAGCCCCAATAACCCATGTATTAGGGTTACAAATAAGCCTTTTAACTCCATTATTTAATGGTGGAACGGCAATTATGGTTCAAAGATGGGATCCAGAATTAGTAAAAAATTCAATAAAAAATTTAAATATAAACTTTATGTCTGCTGCCCCTATGTCTTTTGATTCTCTCATAGAAACTATAGAAAAATCTAATGAAGATTTTAGAAATACTATTAAGCTAGGCCTTTCTGGTGGAGCTCCGTTAAAGCCAGAAACGCAGGAAAAGTTTGTAAAGGTATTTGGTTCACCTTTAGTCCAATTCTATGGTATGACAGAATCTTGGACAGTAACGTATCAGCCGAAGGAATTATATGAAGTTAAAGGTACTTTAGGATTACCAATATATGGTGTTGAAATAAAAATAGTTGATCCGAATAACCCAGAAAAAGAAGTGAAGCAAGGAGAAACTGGAGAGCTTTTAATTAAAGCTCCTTGGATAATGAAGGGATATGAAGATCCCGAAGAAACTAATAAAGCGTTTTATAAAGGTTTTCTAAAAACAGGCGATTTAGTTTCATCAGATGATAAGGGACTATTATACTTTAAGGGAGTTAAAAAAAGGATGTTAAAGTATAAAGCATATCCTATATTTCCAAAAGATATAGAGAGCTTGCTATTAAAACATGAAGCTGTAAAAGAAGTTTATGTATTTGGAGAAAAAGATCCTGAAGTTGGTGATTTACCGGTAGCCAAAGTAGTACTAAAGGAAAATTATAAAGGAAAAATAAAAGAAGAGGATTTAATAAATTTTGTAAATTCTAAAGTTGCATTCTATAAAAAAATTAGAAAAATTTATTTTGTAGATAGCATTTAACCCTTATACTGAGAAAGAGAGTTTATTCTTATATTTTATTTCTAATGCCATATAATCGTTGCTAGGATTTATCGGTCTATGAGCTATACCTCTTGGTATAATTAACATTTCTCCTTCATTTAATTCAAAATTTCCTGTCTCAGTTTCCCACAAAGCTTTGCCCTTTAAACAAATTATTAGTTCGTCGTAATCCATATTCCTATGATAAAAAGGTAAAGAAAATCTTCTTCTAGAAAACTCTATGGATAAATTATCTGAAGAAACCAATCTTAGTGGGGGGATTGCTAGAGGATCTTTCATATCTGGTGTCTCTATACCAGCAAAACTTAATTTTTTAGTCATTCTTGTTAATTTTTTTAATGTAACCTTATCTTTTTCATATTCGATATCAACTTCATCAGAAGTAATTTTCTCTTTTTCAACCATTTTTATCACATCTAATTATATTGTACTTTAACTTAATATCTTTTCATAGAATAAATTTTTATATTAATTATAGGTTTTAAAATAATAGGGATACAAATGGAGAGCTTAGTTTTAGAAGAAGTTGAAAAAATAAAGGATGATGCGATTAAATCTTTTATAGATCTTCTAAAAATACCTGCTATAAGTCCCGATTTTGGCGGAGAAGGGGAAATTGATAAAGCTAACAAACTCATAGAAATTTTAAACAACGAATTTAATTTCGATAAAATAGAAAAGTTTTATTCTACTGATAATAGGGCTAAAGATAAAGTTAGACCAAACATAATAGCAACTTATAAAGGCGAAGATAGCAAGGCTCTTTGGATAATTACCCATATCGATGTAGTACCACCTGGAAATATGCTGGATTGGACTATAACAAAGCCTTTTGAACCAAAGATCATAGGCAATAAAATATATGCTAGGGGCTCTGAAGATAATGGACAATCACTTATATCATCTTTATATGCCGTAAAGGCTCTAATGAATAAAAAAGTGAGTCCAAGATTAACAATAAAGCTAGCTTTTGTAAGCGATGAAGAGGCAGGATCTAAATATGGAATGAAATACTTGTTAGAAAACCATAACTATCTTTTTAATAAAGACGATTACTATTTGGTACCAGATGCAGGTAATAAAGATGGAACTTTTATTGAAATAGCTGAAAAATCTATATTACAATTTAGACTAATAATAAAAGGCAAACAGGTACACGCTTCGACACCCCATTTAGGTTTAAATGCACATAGGATTTCACTTGAATTAGCCAAACAAATAGATGATAGACTTCACAAAAAGTTTAATAAAACAAATAATTTGTTTGATCCTCCTGAGTCTACTTTTGAACCTACAATGGTAAAAGGAAGCTCTTCTTCACCAAACATTATACCAGGATTTCATGAAGTTACTTTTGATTGTAGAGTTATTCCAGATTATAAGTTGGATAGTGTATTAAGTGAAATAAACGAAACCATTGAACAGTTAAAAGAAAAAAGCAAAAAAATTATAGAAGACAAAGTATTTCCTATAATAGATCTTGAAATAATAGATAAAAACGATTCTCCTAAGCCAACAAGTACCGATAATAAATTAGTTTTAGAAATTAAAAAAACTATTAAAGAATTAAGAAATAAAGATGCTATTGTTGGAGGCATTGGAGGTATAACTTTTGCATCATTTTTGAGAGCGTATAATTATGAAGCTGTTGTTTGGTCAACACATGATGATGTCGCACACCAGCCTAATGAATATTCTATTATAGATAATTTAATTAATGACTCAAAAGTTTTTGCTTATATAATGCTAAGGTTAAGATAGAAATGATAACATACAAAAATGATAAATTTTTAGAAAATTTAATGGAATGCATTGTAAATGACTTAAAATTAGATTATATTAAACTTGAATACGTTTATATTATTAGGAGCTATAATGCAAAAACAAGGGCTTTTGCAAGGATTTATTCCATACCATCAGCCATTAGATTCGCATTAAAATCACAGCCTATCTATGTGATTGAAGTAGTAAGTGAAAGATTTGATATTTTATCAAAGGAAGAAAAAGTAAAGGTAATAATTCATGAACTGTTGCATATTCCCTCAAGCTTTACTGGAGGCTTAAGACCTCATGGGAAAAAAGTGAATGAAAAGATTGTGAATAATTTATTTAAAAAAATTAATATAAATAAATGCTCGTATTAATTGAATAATTAAATTTTTATCTTTTTTCATGATCAAACATTAGCGGAATTTTTTGATTTGACAACACTTATTATGCCAATAATTAATATAAGAAACGTTACTATTAATAAAGAAGAAAAAACAAATGAAATTGAAAAATTTGATAATCCATTCATTCCAAAACCATAAAAATAATTTAAACTAAATCCGCTACCAACATTTTCTAAAGATGAAAAGGGCATACCCATAAGTGAATCTATAAGCATACCTATAAAAAATAAACCCGAAATAATGCTAAACAAAGTAAAACTAATCTCTTCTTTTGTAATATACATGATTGGATTTAATGCTTTATCAATACTATAGTATATATAATAAGCAAATAATAATGAATAGCTGCAAAATTTCTTAATGTTGAATCAGCAANAATTAGATAAAGTGATAATATAACGCTAATTACAGATAAGCCTGTCATAGCAAATTTGTTTGCTTTTAATCCTTTAGTATAATATAATGAACTCCCTATTATAATAGCTAATAATATCATTATAATTATGACATATGAAAAATAATTATTATGTTTTTGACTTGTTGAAGTAACTCCGGTTTGAGTTGTAGGAGAGGTATATGATGTTGTTTGAGGAGGTGAAGTCGTTGTTGTAGTCGTTGTTGTAGTAACTGCTGGAGAACTTACATAAACTATAATTGTTGTTGGAGAAGTAGTTGGAACGTCTCCAGTTGCACTTACATTAAATATATATTCTCCTGGCTTAGTATTGTTTGAAACCGATATGGTTAATGTACCAGAAAAAGTTGGATCGCCACTACTTGGATTAAATATTATTGATATTCCAGTTATAGAAGGAGAAACAACAATGCTTGTGCCCCATGTACTTCCGCTACTTAAAATTAGCTGGAACTCTTCGCTTATTTTTTGACCTGGGGTGAGGTTAAATGTAGTTTGATTGATTATAAATTTGGAAGTTCCCGATTTAGAGTAAGCAAAAGGCATAGAAAATAATAATAGAATACATAATCCTAATATACAGAATAATTTATATTTTTCCATTTTTAGGCACACCTAAATTATACTAATTATCTAAAATTATTTTTTAAATGTATTTATTTTGCTAATATTTTGTTAGTATAGTATATACGAAACCATTATAAAATATATAAGGAACTCCTATTAATTTAAAAATGTTTAAAAATATAATAAAAATTTAAAATTTTTCAAGATTACATAAGTTTATTTTTATATATTTCACCTTCTTTCATAACAAGTTGTATGTTATTTTTATTTAGTAATACGTTTATATCATCCAGAGGGTTTCCATTAATAACAATTAGGTCTGCAATCTTTCCTTCTTCTATTGTCCCTATTAATTTTTCTAACCCAGTTGCTTCCGAAGCAATCTTAGTTGAAGAAATTAATGCTTCTTCATTTTTCATACCAATTTTTTCTACAAAAAGTTTTAATTCCATAGCATTATCTCCATGTTTTCCTACCCCACCAGAAAAGTCCGTTCCAGTAGCTAGCTTAATTCCCATTTTATATGCTAGTCTAGCATTTTCAACATGTATCTCATATAATTCTTTTATTTTTTTCATACCCCATTCAGGTACACCCAGTTCGCTTCCTTTCTCTAATAAAGCATAATCAATTGCAAATGTTGGAATTACTACACTGCCTGCTTTTAAAACTTCATTTGCCGCTTCTTCATCCATCATATCACCGTGAGCTATTACTTTTATTCCTGCCTTCGCTGAATTTATTATTCCTATCTTTCCTTCTGCATGAGCATGTACCCATTTCCCTACAGCATTAGCTTCATCCACAATAGCCTTAAGTTCTTCCAAAGTAAATTGTCTATATTCTGGTCTATCTCTTTGTGATAATACTCCTCCAGAAGCCATTACTTTTATGAAGTCTGCTCCTTCTCTAAATGCATATCTAGCTGCTTTTCTACATTCGTCTGATCCATCACAAATTAAAGAAGTAAAAGGAGTTAATTTTTTCGTTGTTCTATAATCAACGTATTCTATTGGCATATAATGCGTGTCTCCATGTCCAAAAGTCTGAGATAAAACCGGACCTGCTGCAATAATTCTAGGTCCCATTATTGTTTTTTCATTAATTGCATCTTTCAGCTGGAGGGCTATTATGCTTCCTGCATCTACAACAGTTGTAAAGCCTGCATCAATAATTGATTCCAAATCTTTAATAGCTCTTGCAAAAAATACACCTATTGGTGTTATTAAGTCTTCTTCTACTTTTCCGCTTCTGCTTCCTGTTAAATGGAGATGAGCATCTATTAAGCCAGGCATAATAAATTTACCCTTTAAATCAATTACATTATAATCATCAGGAATTGATATTTCATTTGATTTTCCAACTTTTTCAATTTTTCCATTATTAACTAAAATATTTCCTTTAAAAACAGGTTTTCTTGTTGAGTCAAAAACAAGGCCATTAACCAATGCTACCTTGCCCATTTATTTCCCCTCTAGAAAATAGTCTATAGTTATGTTTATATCTTTATCTGATATTTATTTTTAAACAAAAAGTAAGCCAAGATTGTTAATATAAATGATAATATTAATGCAACCAAATAATAAATATTTATTATGGAATAATAAAATGTTATTGCTAGAATAGCTAATCCAATAATACTAATAATTTTACCAATTATTTTGGAAATTAAAAATGATGATACTGAAATTAATGCAAGAGAAATAACATAATAAAGTGAATCTATTGCATAAGCTCTTTCCATAGCATTATATGTCAAATTTATTAAATTACCTGAATTTAATGATATTAAATAAAATATAATAATTGCAATTATACTCATCAATGTACTTACAGTTAAAGCATTTATAGGACTTTTGAACTTCTTATGCGTTACTTTTAATTTGCTAGGCATTAAACCTTCTTTACTCATACCATAAATCATCCTAGAGGTAGCATTTAAAGTCGCCAAATAGCAACCAAAAACGCTAATTAATGTTATAATTGAAAATAGTGTTAAACCAAATAATCCCAAATACTTTCTCATTAAAAGAAAAACTGGATTTACTCCTTCTCCCTGAGCTTGTGAAACAAAATTATCTATAGAATTATAACTATAACCTATATTTAACAATATAGCATATGTTGATAAAATATATAGTATACCCATGATTAAGGTTGATATAAAGGTGCTATTCGGTATGTTTTTATTAGGTTCTTTTGATTCCTCACCTAGCTGCGTAGATACTTCAAACCCCATAAAATAAGTTATAGAAAAAATTAACCCACCTGAAATGGCAGCTAACTTACCAATCAATGAACTTGAAAATGTTCCTTTTAGAGTAAAGGGTATTAATGACATATTTTTTGCATTATATGCAAAAGAAAAAATTATAAATATTAATAAAATAGTGATCTCAATTATTGAAACTATATATTCTGATCTAATGCTCGGTTTAATTCCTAAATAAGCTATTATATATGCTAATAATACAGGTATTATAAGTAAGAATAGCGGATTAATCTTTATACCTGTTAATGTATAGATGGCTTCAAAGCCTAAATAGGCAAACGCAATTGATATCGATCCTAAACCTATAATGCTATAAAAAATTGTATATATTATACCATTTATATAACCTGGTAAAGTACCTAAAGTATTTGATACATAATAAAAAAAGCTGGCTGAGTGCGCATATCTTTTTGACAAAAATATAACTGAATATACTATAGTTAATATGCCAATTAATGTTATCAGCATAGCCAATGGTGACGAAGCATAAGATGTACTTAATATATAAGCTGTTCCTCCAGCTATGCTGTAAGTTGGTGCTTGACCTGCTAGAGAATTAAAGAAATCTCCCAGAAATGTTACAGAATTCTTTGATAAACTATTCTTCTCTGCCATTTTTAGCACCAAGATCATTATAATTAAATAATAAAATTTACTTTGCTGAACGTTCAATAAAATTCTATTAAAACATTTTTGATGTTGATGTATAATCTTTATAAATATTTAAATATTTAGTTTTAAATTTAATATTTAGGTGATTTAATGAAAATTTTAACTTGGAATGTAAATGGATTGAGAAGTCTCTTAGATAAAGGCATTCCAAAAGAGATATTAGAATTTGATATTGTAATGTTTCAGGAAATTAAAACAGATACAGTTCCAGAAGAGCTGAAAACGCTTGGATACGAAATTTTCATTAATCCAGCTAAGAGAAAAGGTTATTCAGGAACTCTTACAATGAGTAAAGTAAAACCTATCAACGTTACATATGGTATAGGCCATGATGAATTTGATTCTGAAGGGAGAGTAATATCATTGGAATTTAAAGACTATTATGTGATAAATGCATATTTTCCAAATGCCCAACACGGATTAACAAGGCTTGACTATAAACTGAACTTTAATAGCCTTATAGAGAAATATTTGAACAATTTAAGCAAACCAAAAATAATTTGTGGTGACTTTAATGTTGCACACAAAGAAATAGATATTGCAAGACCTAAAGATAATATTAACAATCCTGGATTTACTCAACAAGAAAGAGATTGGATGACACATTTTTTAGACATGGGTTATGTTGATGCATTTAGAGTTTTCCATAAGGAGCCAAATAGGTATTCTTGGTGGACCTACAGATTCCATGCTAGAGAAAAGAATATAGGTTGGAGAATAGATTATTGTGTTGTTTCTAAAGATTTATTAGATAGGGTTAAAGACTGTGATATATTAGATAAAATTTATGGCTCGGATCATGCTCCAGTTTATATTATTGTAGAATAAGCTATTGAAAATCTAACAATTCATTGTTCTTTAATAAAACTTCCGCAATCAAAATACCATTACCTGCAGCCCCTCTTATTGTATTATGGCCCAATACGTTAAACTTAATCCAATTTTTCTTATCTTTTCTTATTCTACCTACAACTACACTCATACCATTTCCTTCATTTCTGTCTAACCTAGGTTGAGGCCTATCAACTTCTTCTTTAATAATAATAGGATCTTTTGGTTTTGAAGGCAAGTCAAAATTCTTAATTTTATTGTTCCTAAATTCTGTAAGACTTTCCTTTATATCATTTACATCAACATCTTTATCTGTTTTTATAAAAACGCTTTCCAAATGACCTTCCAGAACATTAACTCTATGAACTGATGGAGATACATAAAGCCTGTCATTTAATTTTATGCCTTCAGGAGTTATGTACCCTAATATTTTTAAGCTTTCATTTTCTATCTTCTCTTCTTCATGCTCTATAAAAGGTATTATATTATCTAATATAGCCATTGATGGTACTCCATTAAGTCCGGCTCCTGACAACGCTTGCATAGTTGAAACAAAAACTTGTTGTATTCCAAAATCATCATAAATAGGCTTTAGAGCTAAAGTTAATATGGACGTAACACAGTTAGGTACTTTAAGTAATGTCCCTTTCCATCTCTTCTTCTGAATTTTTAATACAGATATATGATCAGCATTAACTTCAGGGTTAAGCAAAGGTATATCAGGTTCCATTCTGTTATTGCTTGCATGAGATATAACAGTAAAACCTCTTTTTACCAATTCTATATCATATACCGTAGAGACATTTGATGGTAATGAAGTAAAAATTATATCGGGCTTAAGAGAACTTATCATTTCTAAATCCGTGTCGTAAATAATCATATCTTTAACTTTATTCGGTATTTCCTTTTCCAAACTCCATCTTACAGCATCTTCGTATTTTTTTCCTGATTTTTCTTTCGATGCAGTTATGCCAATCAAATTAAACCATGGATGATTAGATAAATAATTAACTAACCTTTGTCCAACTAGACCTGTTGAACCAACAACTACTGCATTTAGCTTCATTTCTAATCACCTATAAACTTATCATGAATTGAGTTCAATAATTCATAAAAATTATAATTTTTAATATTAATTGAAATGGAAGGTCTTGTACCATTTTTTTCTATAATCAATTCATCATTATAGTTTCCAATAATTTCACTAATTTTGTTTATAATATTTTCCTTGTTCATTCCTTCACCAATTAATCCTATTATCTTACCAATTTTGTCATCTTTATAACCTATTAGCTTTGCAAATCCATTACAATAGGTGCTATTATTTATTAATGTATTATAGTTATTAGGCATACCTACATAAACATTAACATTTGTTTTCAATAATGGATAAAAAGTTTTATAGTTAATTCCTTTCACTTTATATTTTGATGCCTCAATAGCCTCTTCAAAGCTTAGTCTTTTAACAATTTTTGGATTTTTAACAATTTTTGGATCACTAGTGAAAATGCCAGGAACGTCTGTAACCAAGTAGAGCTTTTCGGCATTTAATATATATGCTAATGCAGATGAAGTATAATCCGATCCGCCTCTTCCCAATGTAGTTACATGGTTATCATATGATTTTCCTATAAAACCTTCTATTAAGAACACTCTTTTATTAAGATTTACTTTCTCTATCATCTCTCTTGTTTCTATTAAATCTATTGTAGCATCTCCATAATTCTTATCAGTTATAATAATTTTGTCTGCATCAAGGCTTTCTGCATCTAAATCGTTATAGTTTAATGCATATTTCATTATAATTTTGCTCAGTTTTTCACCATATGAAATAACATAATCTCTTAAGGCTGGATCTTTATTAGCTTGATTTCTATATTTCATAAGCACATTGATTTGCTCGTTTATTTCATTAATTAGATGTTTGCTATCAAAAGACTTAGCTATTTCATAATATGATTCTATAAAATCTTTAAGGGCATTTGCATTATCTTTATCATAATAATCTATTAGTAAATCAGTTGCTCCTTTTATTGCTGATAATACTATAAATATTTTTTCCTCCCTATTCTCTAAGTAATTCTTAATGTAATTTGATATTTTTAAATAAGAGTCCTTAGATTTTAATATAGATCCTCCTATTTTAAAAACAGTTATTTTCATAAGGATCACCTTTGTAATATATATAATTTATATTAATTAACAAAACTTCCTTTAACTTATTAACAAAAACGTCTAAAATACCTAGAACAAAATATACTAAATATCTAACATTTTTGTTTGGTGTTTCATCATCCCCACCTCTTATTTCCCACATTATTATACAAGTATTTAAATTTTTATTGATAAATCTTATTAGCAACTAAACTTAAATATAATATTTTATATTTCTTATAAATTTTCAATACAGGGGATATCATGGAGGAAATAATTTACCCTGACTATGAGACAAATAAAACAATATACGGATTAGCATGTGGATTAGCAAAGTTTTTTAACGTAAAGAGAGATTGCTTAGTTAATCCAATGGAATTTCAAGGAAATAAGTTAGTATTCATATTTTTGGATGGTTTAGGATGGGATTTATTCAGAAGAATTAACATAAATATTGTAGGGGGAGAAATAGAACAAATAAAAACAATTTTCCCATCAACTACCTCAGCAGTTACTGCAACTCTGTTTACTGCTCAATCTCCTGGAGAGCATGGAATATTAGGCTATACCATGTTTAACAAGAAACTAGGAGGTATAATAAATACTTTGAGATACAACTATGTTGGAGAATCCATTAATGACACCATAAAACAATATATGCCTTATAGTCAAGCATTCCCTGTAAAGCCTTGGCTATATGAAACCGATAAAAAATTATTATCAATAGTTCATAATAATATCTCAAATACAGAATTTACAAATGAAAGCCTCGCCCTTTAGGGTGGGGATGGATAGAAAAGCTTATAAGGGCTATTTCCTTATTAGTTATCTGGCGGTAAGTAGTGGTAAAACTTAAATGCCCTAGGTGTGGATATGTATGGGACTACAAGGGCAAAAAGCAATA
>JGI20128J18817_1000135_pt1 | contig 23030 bp, 26 predicted proteins | sample JossMetagenome_FD_18817 | JGI IMG/M metagenome (IMG submission 18817)
TATTTAATTATTTACAAAAATATGAATAACAAAGTTCCGATCCTTAGGAAGGGGACGAATTGCGTGAAAATATGTAAATCCCTATTCTATAATATTTCTGTGGATAGTTCTGTGAATAGTTCTGTGAATAAGTTTTTCGGAGAAGGCATGTATGATAACCCCAACGACAATATCANTCTATAACTGGTTTGTAATACTTCTACAGTCTGCCTGAGTCACTGTGGTCAAAGTAAGTACTGATACCCTCAAAGTGGCATCATTCATGGCGATAACGACCTCGAAACTCAATAATGGANNTTCTGCTAAATACTCTCCGACATTGAAGGGTGAGGAAGTAAAAGTAGAACTTCCGTCGCCCTAGCGGGGAGAGTATATCAGTATATAACTGACTCTAGAAATCTTTTTGTAAATGTTCTTAATGCATCCTCCTAAGAATGCAGGTGTTGTGTAGCCTGGTAGCACAAAGGCCTTCCAAGCCTTTAGCCCGGGTTCAAATCCCGGCACCTGCATATTATACAGGTCCCATTTTCTATCGGTTATTTGAGATTTTCTACTACAAGTTTTATTTAAAACATCTTTTCCCTTGTCTAAATTCAAACAATTTTTCTCATTAAGGAAGAAAAATTTTCTCAATAAATCATTCTATAGATCTAAATCTCTATTATGAAATCTGGATTTTTATCAATTTGGAAAATGATATAAGCTATAATTTAATAGCAAAGAATGAAAAATTCAAGGATAGTAGGATTATTATTTGTCGTTATGGTTTCAGTTGGCATATTATATTCTGCTCTTTACATATTAAGTACAGTTTACCATAATTCTATAATTATCAGTTATCATCTTGTTTTTTATGGTTTATTACTTGCAGTAGGTGGCGTATTGATAACTAACCTTATTGCCTCTTTAGTTGAAAACAAAGCCAAACAGCTTATAGGTGAGGCCACTGCTGGAATTCTGAATTTCTTCATCAAGACAGTGGGGTATATAACGGTTGCAATTCTGTTTTTTGCGTTTGTAAGAATTAATATAGAGTCCGCATTAGTGGCGGGCGGTTTTGCAGGAATAGTAATAGGCCTTGCCTCTCAGGACGTTCTAGGAAATATATTCGGGGGGATTGCAATAGTCGGTTCAAGGCCATTCAAAGTGGGTGATAGGATAACTCTTTCGACTTGGCAGTATGGTATTGTGGCTCCTTCGTATCCACCAAAATTTTACTCAAATGATTTTCTCATTCCTGGCTATACGGGAAAAGTGACAGGAATATCTTTGATGTATACAACTATAATGACTGACGATAACATACCATTAAAGATACCAAACAGCGTATTGATACAATCTTCAATTTTCATACACTCATCAAGTGACTCAAGAATTGTAAGAACCAAAATAGAAGTTTCCAAAGAAATAGACCCAGATGATATTATACCTCTCATATCAAAAAAGGTAAGTGAATTACCCTCAATAATAGGACGTGCGGATGTGCGTATTTATGAAACAACCTTCACTTCATATGTATTAGTTATTCAGGGGATGTTTAAGAGTCAATTTGAAGAACCGGTTAGAAGCGAAGTTCTAAAAGAATCAATGAAAATGATCAAAGAAAAGATGAATCAAATCAAGAATAAAAAGTAGCGTAAAGCGTAGTTTTCCTAATTAAACTATTTTTGAAAAAATATCCATAACTTATATTTGTATAGAAAAGGGTAATTATTAAGGTTTCAATTTAGATTAAATGACCTATAATATCACAAACAAAATACACTTTTACAAATCATTTCCAAATATAGTCTCGATAGAATTTAACCTAGGCTATCCAGTCTATGTTTCAGATTCTCAGGATTTTACTCCTTCAAATCTTGCATTATTAGGAAGAGACAATGGCCGTTGGTTCATGTATTCAAACGGTTTTAAAAAAGGCGGAATAGAATTAGAAAGAAAAGGTATCCAAAACAGTCAAAATCAAAAATTTAAAAATTATAGAAATGATAGGAGCATGATAGAATATTATCCACCAATGGAACTAGACAGCATTTTGAATCAAATATCGTCCCTCAGTGGAACTATGATTCAGCATGAAGCCATACTTAAGCAGGAAGGTTTCACAATATTCATAGAAACAGTAGATAGATCTCTAGAACCTACATTGGATTTAATAAGAAATGTAAAGGACAGCATCAACATAATCATTAACGTAAATAAAGTTCCTGAAGAAGAAATGGAAATTCCACAATGTATTGAATTCCTAAAGCAGAATGGGGATTATGACGATTTAGAACTTATAAAAACAATATGGAAGATGAGGCGAGTGGAACTGATGAATGATATAGCTGGAATTTTTCTAAACGAAGGAACATTTCGGCCTAAGTACTTCGATAGTGTGTCAGCCAATCTCATTGGAAATATAAAAGGGGAAACTGTTAAAGGGAGATCTAATTTTACTCTATACTATAAAAAAAATAATGAACAAGCTGTAGAATTTGAAGTGTCATCATATTGGTTCGGCGATTTCTTCAGAAATGTCATAAGAACATACATGGGTTCATTCTACTACTGGTCCTATAGTGACGGAAAGGGAACGCTGGAAAACTATTTCATTATAAATGGAAAGATGAAGAGTGAATTCCTATCAGGGTTGCTTTCGCATTGGAAAGAACCAAGGAGAATAAAACATCATAACTATATAGAATATATAAAGAAATTAAAAAAAATAGTATCGCCTTAGAAGAATCCTTTCTTCTTCGTGTAGAAATTGTTTACCTCAAAAGCATTAATTTCCCAAGTTGGTCCTAAAGACCCTGCCACCTGCATCAGATGGTCTAGGGAATCAACATTCCAAACACAAACTGCATGGTTCTTCCCTTTAGCTAGATCTATCGTTTGAAGTTCTAAGCCCTGAGGTAACTTCTTTGCCTTTGCCATATCAGTTACTTTCTTCGCAAAGTCCATAACCTGGCTTGCCTGATCATCTTTCCAGGTATGAATAACTACTACTGTTGTCATAGGTTAATATTATGAATAGATATAAAAACTTTAATAAAAAAAATTTTAATATATAATTTTACTTCTGCGCTTTCTTACTGTTTTCCATCATGCAACCCGATAATTCCTTTGCCATTGAAAGCAGGGCACCCATCTCCGGGCTTCTAACTGTATTCATAAGTTCCATCAATCCAACTTTCTTCTTTCTTCTTGATGAAACGCCCATAACTTCTTCTGCCTTGGGAGCACAGGATGCAACAGCTTCGAGTAAAGGAACCAATTTATCTATCTCAACTTTATCAAGTAGAGATAGTAGTTTCTCAATGTCACCCTTCTTCATCATTTTAGTGAGTGGCTCCAGAATCCTGATAGCCATTGTAATCATATCAAATATTTCCATTTTGGTAGCATAATTGAAAATATTGTCAAATTCTTCGGCAAATCCATCTAGCATTCCTATAATACCACTTTCCTGAAGTTTCTCAATTGTATTTAGAGTTGGCTCTAGAGCATCTAGTTTATTCTCTATCTTGTTCAATTTTTCATAAACTTCATCTAAAGTTGCCATATTTATACCCTCCCTCTAAGTATGGTCGCATAATAATACTTCTCGTAAATGGAATGTAGCATTTTATAAATCCTTCCCCTTCCCATAACACTGCAATCATTGAAGGCATAGGTAGGATCCCTGAGTTTTTTACCGAAATCACAATAAGCCACCCAACCATAAGATCCCCCTTCCATGGCGCACATTGCTACAGGATTAAACGGGAGCGTCAGATAGCTTCCTATTATGTCATCAGCAATAAATGTCGCGGCTGCATCCGCTTCAAAGTGTGTGAATGCACCTGCCATTCCCATCCCCAGGGTAGGAGAAATGACATCACCGATGGAATATATATCATCATATTTAGAATTCCTGAAATTTCTATAATTTGCATCAGCCCAACCTACTTTTGATTTGAGATCATCATTACTAGTTACAAAATCTGGGGCAGTCTGGATTGGAGAAACTATTGCCAGATCATATTTTATACTCTCGTTATTCTGACCGACAAGCTCGTGTTTTACAGGATCAGCATAAGTTGGCATAAATTTGTAATGACCGTTTATTTTCATATCATTCATCCAGTTTCCCAATGGGTCTGCAATATTGGGCCCAAACATTTCAAATTGTCTTCCCATAGGATGAGCAACTGTTATATCAACATCATTCCTTATCCCTTTATTAGTGAAATACTCGTGAAGAAGCATTGACATTTCCCATGGTACTGGAGGACATTTATAAATTGGACTTGCGACTGAAATCACTATTCTCCCTTTTTTGAATTTGGATAAGGCAGATCTTAATCTCAATGATGACTGCATATCCCAGAAATGATAGGTATCTTCATGTCCTTTGAATTTCGAGTCGTTAAGCTGAACACCTGGAGAAAGAACAAGAATATCATATTTATACTGTCCGTTATTTGTATATACTGTTCTGTTAGCTGCATCCACTTTTGTAACTTCAGCCTTTACAGGTTTAACATTTTCCCTTGCCATCGATGTGAAATCCTTTGAAACTTGTTCTTCAGTTCTATTCCCAAGGGCCACATAGGTAAAGGAAGGCTGAAACTCAACTTTTCCAAGCTTGTCCAAAACAGTAATATTCACTTGATCCTTTGGTAACATCCTGGCGAGTCGCCCTGCCATGAGCCCTCCACCAGCGTTTCCTCCAACTATTACTATATTTTTAGAGGTCATATATCTCAATCTGAAATTTCATATAAATATTAATACATTCACAATTATAAGATATGCTAAATCATTTTTACCCATGATTAAAAACAGAAAATCATTTTGAACTTAATTTCATTAATAAATTCATGGTAAAAATATTGGACAATAACATAGTAGTTATAACAGGGGGGTCAAGTGGGATAGGTTACGCAACAGTAAAGAAGGTTATAGAATATGGTGGAATTCCAGTGATTTTAGACAAAGAAACTCCAGAATTATCTGATGGTGATAATTTTGAATACATAAGAACAGACATTTCAAATGAGGAAGAAGTCAATGAAGCTTTTAAACAAATTGAAGAGAAATTAGGTCTAACTTACGGCCTTGTAAATAATGCAGCAATATCCCCTAAACCATCTCCTTCGGAAGATATATCTGATGAAATTCTCAAGAAAACATTTTCTATAAATGTTTTTGGTACTTTTTATTGCAATAAATACGCGATTATGCAAATGCTAAAACTGGGAAAAGGATCGGTTGTCAATATATCTTCTGTAATAGGAAAAGTAGGATCTAAAAATACTTCAATATATGCAGCAAGCAAATCTGCGCTTATAGGAATGACAAAATCCGATGCCATCACATATTCCTCAAAAAATATAAGATTCAATGTGCTCCTTCCGGGATTTGTGGACACGCCTCTAATAAAGAGCAATGCAAGGAATTCTGGAAATCCAGAATTATATTACGAAAATTTGAAGTTGCTTCATCCCATTGGTAGATTGGCAAAGGCGGAGGAAATTGCCGAGATGATTGTTTTCCTTATATCCGAAAGGTCATCTTTTATAACTGGAAGTGAAATAGTGATCGATGGGGGTTATACTTCTGTATAATCAATGAAAATACTTTATAGGCTTGTCATTAGGATGAATTGTTAATCCTTATCAATATTCGGGCCAACGGCACACGTAAAATAGATATTGTAATTTCACATTTGAATTAGATGCCGATTTTGAACATCCTCCTTGAACAGCGCAACTCAATTAAAGGACCAGATATTAATAAAAAAATAATAGAAGATACGCTATCTAAGGAATTTGACATAGCTATTTTCCCCGAGTTATTTTATTCAGGTTATTTACGGCGTGACTACATAAGATTTCTTGATGCAGATATGGATTTTATAGATAAAATAAAATCAGTTGTTGGAAACAGGATGCTTATTTTTGGTGCCCCTGTATATGATGATTTCCTAAGAAATTCTGCAGTAATTATTTATGAGAATAATATTTCATTTTATCATAAGATGCACCTTCCAACTTTTGGCCCATTTGAAGAGGAAAGATTTTTTAAAAAAGGTTTAAAACCAGTAGTAATAAATTTCAGAAATTTGAAGATAAATATAGAAATTTGTTATGACTTATTTTTTGAAGACCCTATTGTATCGGGCTCCGATTTAATCATAAATATTTCTGCGTCTCCATTTACCTCAAGGCAGCATTTCGAGAAAATTTTCCCATCGCTCGCAATAAAAAATCAAACATATTTCATATATGTCAATACAACTGGTCTTCAGAGAAATCTTGTATTCTGGGGAGGAAGTAGAATAATCGATCCAGATGGGGCAGAGGTCAAGAAGCTAAACTATATGAAGGAAGAAAGCGCACTTGTTTCCATAGATACTGATAAAATCAAGATTTCGCGTTTAAAAAGGCCGATACTTAAAGAGGTAAAAAATGAATCTAAAGAATAGAGTATTTCTGGCTAAAATATTGAATACGGAATTGAAATATCAGTACCTAAAAAATACACCAAGATTTCAGAAGAATGATAAATTTTCTATGGAAATTGCAAGGAAATTCCTGATAAACAATGTAAGATCATCCATTTTTGTGAACACATTCTTCTATGGAATAATATCGATGATGTTTGGAATTGCAATGATCCGGGAAAAGAATCTTATATCAACTGGAAGTTTCACTCTCTTTATTCTTCTTCTAATTTTATCAGTGATGAACGATTCACAATTCTATCGTGGATTATGGGATATGAAATTGCTATCCCCACTAACATCCCTCCCGATAAAGGTTGAAAAGACAGTTGTTCCTCTGGCACTCTTCCTTTATAATGAGAGTTACCTCCCATTTGTAACTATGCCAGCTGGAATCATAATATCCCTTTACCTGAAAAATCCAATTCCTATAATATTATATGCACTATTCACTATTCTGTTTCTCTATTTTGGTAGAACTATCTCCCTAATACTGGGTGTCTCTTTTACCAAGACAAATACAAACAAGAGAAGTAAAAGATTATATTTGGGGCAAATATTTCAGGTATTAATTTTCGTAGTATTCATATTTGCAATCCAACTTTCAACCGATCCCCAGTTTCTGAATGCAATTCATATACCTCAGTACGCTTTCCTTTTCATTCCGCTGACCTATTCAAATATAACTAACATAAGTTACTATCCTTATGCTGCATTCGCATTAATGTTTTCTTTTATATATCTCCTCTATACTTTTCTCCAGAAGAAGAATTTTACAGAAAGCATCGATATATACAATGCAATTAAAAGTAAGGAAAGCTATAAAAAAATCAAAGCAAGAGCTCCAATGATATCATGGATAATGAAGGACTTCAAAATAATACTTAGGAGGAGGGGATCAATCATGATACTTGTAATCCCCATCACATTCATTATTCCCATGGTAATGAGCATCGGTACGTTAAGCTCAGGTACTTCTCAATATGAATTTTCATTCCCATATCTGTCATCAATATTCCTTGTAGATTTTATACTTCTTATAGGCTTAGAAGGAAAATCAGCATGGCACCTATCAGCACTTCCGATATCAAGAAGGGATTTTTTCATCTCAAAATTGATATTAATACTTATTGTAGGTATGTTCTATTATGCAATAATAATGATAGTAATGGCATTTTACAACAGGTCATCACTTAATTTTATCGCTCTGAATTTTCCTTATTTTATGCTTATACTTCTAACCGTTCTGATGGCAGGAGGAGCTTATATTATTTCTGCAATTCCTAAGGAAGTTTATACGCTTTCGCAGGAAGGTATAGGAGGAAGATGGGTTTTATTAAAAACATTTGCAATATCTCTTCCTCTGATAATAATAAATGCATTAATTTTTGGTTTCTCAGGGCGTTTCTTTGAAAGAATTCCAGCTATCCTGGGCGGATACCCTCTTACTGTTCTCTTTGATATAATGGTTTCAGCATTATTCCTTAGATTGTTCCTTAAAAAGGGAGAGTATTTTTGAAATCAATTTAATAATAGAAAAGCATATTTGAACAATGAATAATGTTGTAAAAGTCGATCCACTTAATCCGGATAAAGATGTGATGGAAAGAGCAGCCAATATAATTAAGCAAGGTGGTCTCGTTGCATTTCCTACAGAAACTGTATATGGTCTAGGTGCAAATGCAAAGAATGACAATTCATGCAGCAAAATATACATTGCAAAAGGGAGACCATCAGACAATCCCCTAATTGTTCATATTTCCTCGATGGAACAGCTTTATGATGTATCATCACGAGTTCCAGATTTTATTGCAGAAAAACTAAAGACCATATGGCCAGGGCCATTAACAGTTATTCTTCCAAAGGGGAATATTGGTAACGTTGCTACCGGTGGATTGGATACTGTAGCTGTCAGGATGCCAGCACATAAGATTCCACTGGATTTAATAAGGAAGAGTGGGCTACCAATCGCGGCTCCGAGTGCAAATAGGTCCGGTAAGCCTAGCCCTGTATACGCTTCTGATGTGAGGGAAGATCTTGATGATAGGGTTGATATGATTATAGATGGAGGTCCAGCTTTCTTTGGAGTTGAATCTACGGTTATTATGTTCAGAGAGGAAGATATTGTTATTCTGAGGCCAGGAGCATTCTCAGCTGAAGATATCAAAAAAATATTTGGAATGAAGGTTACAGTTTCCTCAAATTTGGAAGGAGCCCCAAGGGCGCCTGGAATGAAGTACAGACACTACGCACCCGCAAAGAAAATGTTTCTTGCGGATTCAAAAGAATATATACAACAAAAATGCAGAGAAAGAGGAAATTTTGTAGTGTTATGCAGTTATGAATTATCAAAGGAAATTGATTGCCCGACAATAGTATTAGGATCTAGAAAAGACCTTTATGAAGTCGCTAGAAATCTCTTTCCCTCCTTCAGGAAACTTGACAAAAGCGTATATGAGTATGGTATAATAGAATCATTCGAAGAAAGAGGCATAGGATTAGCAATAATGAACAGAATTAGGAAGGCTACGGATGGAAAATAATTGTATAAAAATATTATGAATTAATTAAATCTATTTCCACTTCCTCGAATTTTCCATCTAAGAATCCTCTATTTTTAAGATGAGACAAAATCATTTTTACGCTTTCTTCTATTGATAGTATATCCGTATCTATTACTATATCTGGATTCACAGGTTCTTCATATGTATCCTGAAGCCCCGTAAGGTTTTTTATTTCCCCAGCAAGAGCCTTCTTATAAAGACCCTTCGTGTCTCTCTTGATTAGAACATCCAGGGGGCATCTAACGTAAACCTCAATGAAATTGTCTATTTCCTCTCTTGCCTTCTCTCTTATCTCTCTGTACGGAGAAATCAAAGGGACAAGTGTTATAACTCCATTTCTTGAGAGCAGCTTCGCAACATACATGACCCTCTCATTGTGTTTTTCCCTGTCCTCCTTAGAGAATCCAAGGTCTTTGGATAGGCCTTTCCTGATCTCGTCTCCATCAAGTATTTCCACATTGTATCCCTTTTTCTTCATCAATTCGCTGATACGAGTTGCAAGGGTAGTTTTCCCGGAACCAGAAAGTCCAGTGAACCAAAGAACAAACCCTTTATTATTTGACATACTCTATTCCCTCCATAGGTTCGCCTTTTATTCCATACCTTTTCCTGACGTTATAAAGTTCAAGAATTGTTGGTGCTACCCTATATATGGATGAATCAATCTTCTTTCCTATTCTTTTATTTTTTCTGTATATTATGTATATACCATCATAATCGTGAACCGCATCGTCTGGGCCAGTGTCATTTTCAAGAAGATAATCGGTTTCATACCCCAGCGTTCCAGCAGCCCTCCAGTTAAGATCATCAAGATAAACGAAAAGATCTGATCTATCACCATTCACAACATCATATTTTTCTTCAGGTTCAAAAACTATGGTTTTCCATTCCTCTCCATTGGGCCCCCTAATATTTTTAAGTTTTTCTTTGAGGACAGCTATTTCATCCTTCACCCTGGATGGATCTATGAGTCCTTGATTCTCTCTTCCTTTAATATTCAGGAATATCCTGGCATAATAGCCTCCCCAGGCCCAAGCTTTCGTGTTCGACCAATCAACTTCAATTTCATCCAGTGATGCGCCAGGTGCAACTTTTTCATTTTTTAATTTAAGATAACCTTCCTTTATGAGCCATTGATTTATTGCAAATGCACCTTTCATTCCCTTTGCACCATGGTCTGAAACAATCATCATAATGGTATCATCATCCATCATTTCCATCATTTTACCTACATGATAATCAACCATCTCAAAATATGAAATGAACTTGTTTCTCATCATATCATTTTTCTCATATAGGTGATGATTCTCATCAATATACCTCCAAAATGCATGATGCAACCTGTCTATACCTATTTCAACCATGAAAAAGAAATCCCAGGGTTTTTCCTTGAGGAGTTTTTCTACAAGCTTGAATCTCGTATCACTCATCTGATATATTTCGTTAATTATCTTTTCCTTTTCTGGTTTTCTGAATTTCACATCGAATTGGTAATCTGGAAAATCTCTCAGTATCTCATTTTTGAGTCCCGGCGGATATGTGAATTCTTTATCCTTGTCTGGGGTCATAAAATCAGAAATCATGAGACCTGGAAGCGGCTTTGGCGGATATGTTGGCGGAACAGCCACAACTATGCTCCTTTTATTTCTTTTCCCCAGAATATCCCATACAGTATCAAATTTTATATCCTTGGATGATGGAATTTTTATCTGAGTATATGAATTACCGACACGTGACCTAAAACCATACAGCCCAAGCTCCCCTGGAGATCTTCCAGTAGCCATAACCATCCATGCTGGTATTGTTATCGGTGGGTCAGTGCTCCTCAATTTTCCATATATACCATTTTCTGTCATTCTTGTTATATTGGGTAAATGATCCTTCAATTTATCAAACATCAGAGCTGGAGCTGCACAATCAAGGCCTACGACCATAACCTTCATTTTAATCCCTCAGTCCAGATAGCCCAGTGACTTAAGTCTCTCCTTTACCTTTTTCTCATCTTCCTCACTGAATGCCTCATTGTCACTGGAATGGGCAAGAATTTCCCGCAATACAAAAGTAACATAATCGCTTACCGAAGTAAAGCCTGTATCCTTAATCTTCTGTTGTATCTTTTCAAAAAGGGGTGTGGGAATTGATACCGTAGTATATTTCTTATCTTCTGCCATGTTTGTATAATGAATATAATTACTTATAATTTATTATAATTAAATGTAATTAGAAGGTTCATTTATGGAATAACTATTTATAGAAATTGATTATCTCACAACGCTGGTGATAAACGTGGCAGATAACAACACTATTTTCATCGGGAAAAAACCGACAGAAAACTATGTTTTCAGCACTATAATGCTCTTTACAAACGGAGCAAGTGAAGTATCAATAAAGGCCAGAGGAATGGCTATAAAGAGGGCAGTAGACGTTGCTGAAATAGTAAAGAGCAGAATGGAATCAATGATGAAAACCCCAATAAAATATGGGGACATTAAAATAAGTACAGAAAAAGTTCAGAGAGAAGACGGAGAAAGCAACGTTTCTTCTATTGAGATTGTGCTGAAGAAGTAGATGGTGTAACCATCTACAAATTTTTTAAATTCATTATCTTTTAAGAAAGAAATTTATTACGCCCAGATGATTATACCTTTGGAAAGGTAAAATGTTTCAGTTGGTACATAGAGATGGATTAGCGAGGATAGGGGAACTGACCATAGGAAACAGAAAACTCAAAACACCAACAATCCTCCCAGTTATACATCCTTTCAAGCCTGAGCCGTGGTTATCTGAAGTTAAAAAAATGAAAATAGATGGGATAATCACAAATTCATACATTTTGAAAAAAGGCGATTATAGGAAAGATAAAAATCTTCACGATTACTTTAATTTTGATGGAATTATAATGACGGATTCAGGAACATTCCAGGAGCATATGTATGGTGATATAGAAACAGGCAACAGAGAGATGATAGAATTCCAGACAAGTATAGGTTCCGATATAGTTACTATAAGAGATGTATTTTCTGAGATTGATCATGCCAGGGACGAAGTCCAGAAAGGAATGGAAACAACATATGAGAGAGGCAAGGAGGCAAGTCTAATTACCCAAAGCTACCTTGCACTTCCCGTTCAGGGAGGGCTATTTCCCGATTTGAGGGTCAAGAGTGCTGAACTTATGCAATCCATTGGTGGAGAATACTACCCTATAGGCGGTATAGTTCCGTTGATGGAGAGATATAGATATTCTGACGTAATTGAAATAATCTTAAGATCCAAACAGGGGTTGAAGTCTTCATCTGTTGTTCATGCATTTGGAGCAGGTCATCCAATGTTCTTTCCTCTTCTCTTTTTAGCGGGAGTGGATGTCGTGGATTCATCAGCATATATTAAATATGCTAGAGAGGATAGAATTATAATTGATACAGGAACCATTGAATTAAAAGAAATCGCAGAGGAATTGCCTCCGTCACCTTATTTTGATAGTTTATCATTAAAAGAGTTAATACAGATGAAGGATGATGACAGGAGAGACATCGTAGCCAAACATAATCTGTATTTCACGGTCAAAGAAATATCAAAGATAAGGGAAGAGATAAGACAAGAAAACCTTTGGAATTACGCAGAATACAGATCAAGATCCCATCCCCTATTATTGGAAGCTTATCGCAAATTATTAACATTTTATGACTTCCTGGAGAAACATGAATCAAGATCCAAAAAATCTCCGGTATTTTATACTGGACCTGAAACATTAGAAAGGCCTCTGATAAAAAGATTTATTGGAAAAGAATCAGTTTATGGTAATTTTAGAAAGGAAGTAAGAAAACCATATTCTTATTTTCTGGATAATCCTGAGGAAGCAGTAGAAACTCCCTTTGGGAATATTTCCCTGTTTCTGGATGAAACATATCCTGTAGCCCAATCATTGTTCCCTGGGGAATATTATGAGAAGGACTTCGATATAGAAAAATTCACAAGGCCAGAATGGGGCAGATATCTGAAATTAAAAATCGATTACATTTTTAAATATCAATTTGGCAAAGGATTATTTGAAATAATACCTATGGAAAATATAGAATTACTTAGAAGCAAGAATACAGGTAAAATAAGGAATGTTTTGACCAATGGCCAGATAATTCTTTCTCTCAGGGCATCAGATGGCTTATTCAGCATAAATCTTAACAGTTCCAGATTATTGCACGATAATTTCCTCTATCCATCACACAGGGTGGTAATAGATGATGAAGTTACTGAATTTGTTAAGGAGGGAAGGAATGTTTTCAGTAAATTCATAAAGGATGCGGATGATGGTCTTAGGCCTGGTGATGAAGTAATAATTGTAGATGAGAATGATAGCCTGATAGCATATGGAAGAACCATAATGAACAAGAAGGAAATGCTTGAATTTAAGCAGGGAATGGCCGTTAAGAATAGGATAAAAAGTAAGGAATAAATTGGAAATTTATTAATTCATATTAGTTATTCAAGACCGTGGAAATCAGAAAGGTAAGATCAATTGAGGAATACAAGATAGTAGAGGATATGCAGAAAGAGATATGGGGAATGGAAGGAGAATATCCTGTTCCTGTGACTATTCTCGTTGCTATAAACAATAATGGTGGTCTGGTAGAAATTGCCCTGGATGGGGGAAATGCCGTTGGATTCAGCCTTGCATTTCCGGGAAAGAAGGGCGATTATGAATATCTTTATTCGCATATGGCAGGAGTTATAGAAGAATACAGAAATTCAAATGTAGGATATGAAATAAAAATGCATCAGTTCAAGGTTGCTGAGGAATTAGGCTATAATGAAGTCAGATGGACATTCGATCCTCTTAAGGTAAGGAATTCTTATTTCAATACGCATAAACTTAAGGCATTCGCCTATGACTATAAGATAAATTATTATGGGCACATGGACAGCAGGGAGAATAAGGGAGTTGAATCAGACAGGATTGAGGCCCATAAATTTTTTGACAGGACGCCGGTAAATAACTCCCAGTTTACAATTTTAGGAAAAATTAAGGAAGGGAAAATGCCATTCGATGAATTTTTAGAACCGGTAGACGATTTCGTAGCTCTGGAAGTACTGGAAGAAATACCTAGAAGTGACATAGATCTTCTTCGCAAATGGAGAGAGAAGACACGGGAAGCATTTTTAAAATTGGAAAAAAAAGATTATGTTATGGTGGATGTTAAAAGGGAAAGCCCATATGCATACTTGATATTTGCAAAAAGAGAAAAATCCGGATTATAAAATTACATTGTAAAGTCTTCTGCTTCAGGTTCCTTTCTTTTCTTCGGCATTTTCTTGTTTTTCCAGTATGTTGTTACATAACCTGCAACAAGATTCCTTAGCTTCTTTGAAGCGTCAGGTAGGACCTTATCTATAACCTCTTTATTATGATTGAAATCTTTATCTAAATAAGGCTCATATTTCTCATAAACTGTCCTTGCAACTGTCTTAACTAATGTTGGCCTAATGGCTCCCATAACATCGGTATAAATATTAACTAATTAAATATTTCACTGCATTTCCACAAATTCACCATTTCCCTTTAGGACGGTGAATAGGGCATTGTATACTGGCATTGAATAATTACCCTCCTTGAATTCAACGAAATTTCCCATAAGCTCAAGTTTTGTATTTTTTGTCACTCTGACTTCTACCATAGCATCCTTGAATTCATGGGGAACAGCGTCCAGAAGGGGATCAAAACTATCAATCTTCTCAGGATTTATGTTAACAACTTTTAGGCCGGATTTCCCGTGAAGACTGTTGGGTGTTCTTATAAGTCTGTGAATATCAATTGTTACGGGTTCATCTATCATTGAAGCATATTCTTTTTTTGTTATTTTACCTGCCTCATGATACAGTATCTCTTTGAGTTTCGGATCTTTCTTAGATCTTATTCCTCTCAGGTCAACACCTATTTCCTTCTCCAATTTATCTTTCCATTTTTTATCTGAATCAATCATTTCCTTAAATTGATTCATTTTCCCTTCAATCCTTATACTCCATTTATTCTTTGGATTCAGGGGAAATTCACCTGATGTGCATCTTCCAGTTATGTAATCAACTATCTCTCTCCTTTCCTGACTCTCTATATCATTGAAAATATCATACACATGGACATGGTACCCTCTACTTCCTGAGAACACCACTTCCATATCATTCCATTTTAAATCAAAATCATCCCTCAATAGTAATAGAAGTTTATTTAGCTCTTTTTTCACCTCTAAAAGCATTTCCGAATATTTCATCAATTCTGCCCCTTCAATATGATCCCCATCTATATCGAATATCAAATCTGCACCCTTCCATCTTTTTGCATCCATATCCTCTGAAGGATTTTCATAATAAGCACTGGAATAATAGAAATGCTGTGGTATATTTTCTTTTATGAAAGAAATCATTTTTTCAATATTATTGAAGGAAGTGTGCCTGGTCATTCCAAGCTTGTCGAAGAATGAAAATGCAAGTTCTCTATTTTCCAATTTTCTAATTCCAAAAATTTCGGGATCTTTTATATTGGAGTAATAAAAATGAAAAAATTCTTTTGCTTTTGTTATTGAAAAATCATTCATCTTTTTTCCTGTTGAAGACGAAATAAAGGATAATGACGGATGCTATAACTCCACCTGCGAATATAAACCCATATGTTGATCTGGTGGTAGGGATTGAGAAACTTCCGGGGGTAGAATTGTAAAAACCAGGAAGAGCTCCAGCGTTCAATTTTTCTTGATTTGTATATCCGTCACCTGTTGCATCGAGATTTGCTATCTGTTTGAAAGCAATTGTTGCATTGAATATAGTGAAATTGCCTATAGTTTCCATAGCCTCGATGAATTCAGCACCATAAGGATTAAGGCCGGTGAGTGAGTAATCAAATAGTAAATATTGCTTGAGTGGGCTGTTTTTCCAATTATATGTTGAGAAATTCGTACTGTAAATAATCGGATAAACTACATTTAGCCATTGAGTATCTGTTATGGTTATATTGTAACCGGTAAATGTATGGTAACTGATTGTGGGGTATATGACAGTGCTCTGTGCGTGAGCTCCAATATTAACATAGCTCACCGAAAGCATTATGATCAATATTGCTACTATCAGGTATTTCCAATTCACAGGGGTGGATAAGATTAAGAGTTTTAAAATTTTTCCTTCATGTGCTCAACAGCTGATAAGAAAAATCTGTAACCTGTCCCTTCACCATTCCTATTCCTAGTCCAATCTGACTCCGTAAACTTATAAAATACTCTTTCGGGGTGAGGCATAAGTCCAAGAACATTGCCTTTCTCATTACATAATCCTGCTATATTCATCACAGAGCCATTGGGATTCCATGGGTATCCAGATTCCTTACCTTCACTGTTTACATAACTCAGTACGTTCATCCTTCTACTCATAATTTCATTTAACACCTTTTCATCCCTGGTTACAAATCTTCCTTCCATATGTGCTATTGGGAGTTTTAATATCTCTCCCTCACTAAATCTTTTAAGGAACGCGCATTTATTGTTATTGACTCTTATATAAATTGTTCTGGCTTCAAATCTATTTGATATGTTCTGTGCTAGAGCTGCCTCTGTTTCCCATTTCCCTTCTGTATTAGGAAGTAAGCCAAGCTCTATAAGAACCTGAAATCCATTACAGGGGCCCATTACCAACCTGCCATCATCAACAAATCTTTCTATATCCCGTATAAGTTTCGCTTTGATCCTAGCTGCCATGATTGCACCGGCTCTTATGTAATCTCCGGCAGAAAATCCACCGGGCAGAAATATAAGATCATAATCATCTAATTTCTTTTCAGAATTTTCAAATTTTTTTATGTGGACTATTTCAGCACTTGCCCCCCTGAATGAATGAGTGAAAGATAAGCTTCCATTTCATTGTTTGTACCTTCCATTGTCAATACTGCTGCCTTTGGATTTTTCAAGCATACCCCTCCTTCCACTTTTTCTTTATTTTCTCAGGTTCAATATTGAAGAGACTTTCCTCGCCATTATATCCTTTGAATGATTCAGATGTATAACCTATGATTAGTGAATCATTACCAAATATTTCTTTCATCCTTTCTTCACTTCCTTTCCTTCCCTCTATAACAAATCTTGATTGTGATTCTGAAAATAGGAACATATCGCTCCTCATTCCAAATGAAGATATGTCAACATCTATGCCAATACCTGAACCTATTGTCATTTCAGCGAGAGCTATAGCCAGACCACCATCAGAAATATCATGGGAAGAAAGTATAAGGTTATGATTAAAAGCCTCCAAAAATTTAGTTATTCTAGACTTAAGGATAATAGGATCTGAATTTGGAACATTGTTATCATTGAACTTTAGTATCCTTGAATAAAGACTTCCTCCCATTTCAACATAAGGAAAACCGATCATATAAACAGGATTTCCCATATTCTTAAAATCCGGAGTCAGTGCCTTTTCTATTCTCTCAATTTTTCCAACGGCCAGTATTGTGGGAATAGTTGGTATCCTGCTCTTTCCTGTTTGATTGTAGAATGATACATTGCCAGAAACATAAGGTATTTCTAGAGATGACGCGGAATCTCTAAGCCCCGAAAGCATTGAAATGAATTCTCCCATTATTTCAGGTATTTCGGGATTCCCTGCATTAAGGCAATCTGAAAATGCGACAGGGGTGGCTCCTGAAGACACAATATTTCTAACCGCTTCATCAACAGCCGCTTTAGCTCCTCTGAACGGATCAATTTTAGAATAAAATGGGTTTGACCCATGGGATATTGCTATTCCCTCACTTCTGTCCCATGAGGGTCTTATTATAGAGGCATCAGTCGGTCCTTCGGAGCCAATATTTCCTGAAAATGGCCCTATGACCGTACTCCCTCTAACTGTGTGATCATACTGCCTGACAGCATACTCCCTTGTTCTTACGTTAATATTTCCAACCATTTTAAGGATTATTTTTTCAATATCCTTAGGATAGCTCGGAAGGAAACTTTCCCTTGGTTGTTTAATGTACCTGTAAGACCTGTGATATAAAGGTGAAGATGTAAGGAATTCAAGGTCCATGTCCAGAACCTTCTGATCTTTGTAATAAATTCTGAGATCTTTTCCTGGTCTGCTCTCTCCAATTATTGCAGCTGTGATATCCCAGGAATTGAAAATATCAAAAATCTCATTTACTTTCTCTTCTTCCACGGCAAGCATCATCCTTTCCTGGCTTTCTGAAATCCATATCTCCCAGGGTTTCATATTGGACTCCTTCAAGGGTACACTTTCAAGATGGATTTCGCCACCCATTCCTCCACTGAGAAGCATCTCGCCTATAACACTGCTCAAACCACCCCCTCCGAGGTCCTTAAGAGCATATATCAATTTTCTTTCATTGGCTTCCAGGACAGCATGGATCAGGGGTTCCTTAATAATAGGGTTTCCGAGTTGGACAGTTGTTGTGTCCTCCTCACCCATTTCCAGTGTTTTAGATGCCATGTTGACCCCGTGAATTCCATCCCTTCCTGTTTTTCCTCCGGCAATAATAAGTTTCAGTCCTGGCTTATCAACTGAAGCCTTCATTATGTTACTCTTTTTAACTACGCCAACACACCCAACATTCACTAAAACATTAGGAACAAAATCATTCGAATAGAAAATACCTCCTGATACAGTCGGTATTCCTACTCTATTACCATAATCCCTGATACCAGATATAACTCCGCTTTCTATGAATTTTGGTGATGGAAAACCCTTCTTAATTCTATCTCCAAAATAGAGGACATCAGTTACTGCTATCGGTTGTCCCCCCATGCTGAGAACATCTCTCAGTATTCCCCCAACACCTGTCGCAGCTCCGCCATAGGGTTCTATTGCCGAAGGGTGATTATGACTCTCCATTTTCAATGCTATTGCAATTTCATCATTAAAATCAACAAGACCTGCATCTCCCTGAGATAGAATTTTGTTAGTAGCTATACCGAAAATGAATTTTTTAAGAAAAACTTTGGAACTCTTGTATCCACAGTGTTCGCTCCAAGCCTGGCCAAGTGCCTGCAATTCGACATCTGTAGGATTTCTTCTCTGAAATAAGAAATAACTCTTGATTCTTAGCATCTCCTCTATTGAGAGTCCCAGATTGTAATCTTTTGATATTTTATCCAGCTCCTTCACGCCGGAGCCCAAAATATCAACAATTTCAAACAATTTAGGTCCCATCAAGTTCCACCTTGCATTCATTTATTACTGGGTTTGATAGAAGCTTAGAACAGAATTCCCTTCCCTCTTCTATACTTCCATTTTCCAGCTCAATAAAATACACTTTACCAGTTCTAACATTCTTAACGTTTTCATAACCGAGCAATTTTAGAGCCTTAATTACCGACTGCCCTTCAGCATCCTCCACGCTTTTCTTTAAAGTAACAGTAATTTTGAGAAAAGGCATGATGGTAAATCAACTATTAGTAAATAATCTTTTGAATAATGCTGACAATAAATAGAATCAGCTATACTTGACAACCATGTCCCTGAAGATATCAGATACGTCCTCACATTTATCGGTAACTATCTCCATATATTCATAGAGTTCCTTGTATTTTATTATTTCAACTGGATTTTTATAATTGAAGACCTGTTCAAGGGAATGGGCCAACAAATCGTCTGCCTCATTCTCAAGTTCATTAATCCTGATACATTCCTTTATTATTGAATCAAAATCCCCTTCATCGAAATCACCGAAGTATTTCAGGGCCTTGTTAACCTCTTTCACCGAGGCGAGTATTACATCTGCAAAGCTTACCATTTCATCTGTTTTTGGGACTTTGAATAGAATTATCCTCTTCGAAACTGCATTTATAAAATCAAGAATATCATCGTATTTTGTTGCAAGCATACCAACGTCAACGGATTCAAGGGGTTTATTCATGTAATTTACTCTCGTGTATATTTTGTGCACTATAGAATCAGCTTCATGTTCAATCTCCTTTATTTTTTTAGCTCTTTGGTCAAGATTATCATATTTTTCAACCATTTCTTTCAATTCATTTGCAGCTTCCATAACCTTAGTACTAAGTTCATCGAGGAACTTTGAAAACTCAAGGAAGAGTTTTGATGATTCTTCAAGAGTAAGCCCCTTAGCTTCTATTCCAAGAATCAGGGTGAATAAAAATCCAAGAAACATGACTATAGCAATTAAGAAGAATGTGAAGCTCCATCCGTATGAAAAGACAAGGACAGGAAAGAAAAATGTTCCAATGATTGCACCTAGCCTGCTTACAGCTGACGATGTGCCTTGGGCAGTGGCTCTTAATCTGGTAGGGAATATTTCTGTTGGTATTACCCATGTGGTAACATTTGGTCCTGCATTCTCATAAAGAAGATACATTGAAAGTGCAGTCATTACTATAGCCAATCCATTGTAATAATATAGACCTAAAACGATGAGAGATACTCCCATACCAATGAATCCTATCTCCTGAAGCTTGAGCCTTCCTATTCTCTCTATAATGAAAATAGCAAGAACAAATCCTATCAGTATGAATATGTCAAGTATGACAGTTCCAAATATAGAATTTACCTTATCTATAATTGTGGTACCTTTGAATCCAATATTTTCAAGAATATAAGGGATTGAAATTCCAACTCCATAGACTCCTATATCCATGAAGAACCAGGGAATCCAAGCAAACAAAGTCCTTCTTCTGTATTTTGGACCCAGAAGTTCTGAAACCTTTCCTTTCCTTTCAGGCTCAACTAATGATAAATCCTGAGAGTAATCGAGTCCATATCTCTCCCTAATGTCATTTATAATTTTATCTGCTTCTTTTTTTCTGCTATTACTAAGAAGCCATCTAGGTGATTCTGGCATAGTATGTCTTAAAAGGAGGACTATAAAAGCAGGGATTATTCCCGAAGCAAGCATAAGTCTCCACGAATCAATGTGATAACCTAATATATTTATATACTCAAATCTCCCAAAACTGAATCCTATGATGGCAGCAAGAATGGATCCTATACCCCAGAACATAAATGTAGTTGTTACTAACTTACCTCTCGTCTTCTTTGGAGAAAACTCAGCCACATAAGTGGAAGAAACAGGATAGTCAGCACCTATACCAATACCCAAGAAAAATCTGAATATTATAAGTTCTGTAATATTAGTTGCCAAAGCAGTTAAAAGTCCGAAAAATACAAAAAATACTAGGTCTATAACATACAATGCTCTTCTGCCTATCTTATCAGCATAATTACCGACTATTAGTGCCCCAGTGAACATTCCAACAAGAGCTGAAGAATTTAGAAGACCCATCTGTATACTTCTAATCGAAGAATTGGTAGCCAACCATCCTTGAGACTCAATGAAAATGAGCGCTACAGAAATTATGAAAAGATCATATCCATCCAAAAATACTCCGGCGGATGATAATGCAACAACCTTTCTAATGAATCTATTCTGCCTCCTTGATAGGTCATCCATCAATACCCAGATATAATGATGATTTAATTATGTTTTCAAATGAATGGATGGGGTAAGATTATGAATTTATATTAATTACAAGATCCCTGCAAATCGTATGTGAAAGCATTGCTTATAAATTAAATATTATTAATTCTCAAAACATTGAAAATTTCATAAATTAGGGTATGAAAGTAAAAATTTTATTAAAAATGTCATAACCTATAAATAGTAATAATGAATATATATTCATAATAAAAGAGGTGAAAAAAATGCCATATGGAGATGGAACAGGTCCCATGGGTTACGGCCCTAGGGGAGGAAGAAGAGGAGGTTTCTGTGGTGGTTATCAACATGCCTGGATATATGAACAATACAATTCCTCGGAGAGGAATAGGGTATTTTATGAGAGACCCTTATTGGAGAGGTTTTCATGGCTACTACCCTCACTATGAATATAATACCAACGCAGAACCGAGAGAATTTACAAAAGATGAGCAGAAGAAAATTCTAGAGGCGGAACTCAAGGACATAGAAATGGAAAAGGAAAATATAGAAAAAAGACTTAAAGAACTTGAGTGATCTTAATTGCCCAGGCCAAGAATGATGCGGAGGGTTAGAAGGATGCCCTCCGTAAATTATTTTATGCCAATTACTGACGATAAGACTGATCCGGGAGAGATTGTATTAACAGTAGATGAATATGAATCTTTAAGATTGAAGGATTTAATGGAATTGGAACAGATAGAAGCAGCAATTATGATGGGTATATCTCAAGCCACATTTAACAGGCTCCTTGCCTCTGCCAGAAAGAAAGTATCAGAAGCAATTATTAACGGTAAAGCAATAAGAATTGAAGGTGGCAATTTTAAAACTTTTGATCAATTCATAGGTCATCGCCACGGTCACCACGGAATGGGAAGTATAATAACATCTGAAAGTCAAGATGTATGCGTCTGCAATGAATGTGGTTATTCTTTAGAGAATAACAGTGAGAAAGAGTGTAATTCACTGAAGTGTCCAGTATGTGGGCACCAAATGGAAAAATTAAAGAGAATTTAAATGCTTATTATTTTTCCATACATGCCTTCCTGGGCGTGGCCTGGATAGGTACATAAGTACCAGAATTGCCCTGTATTTTCAACTATATATGTGAATGTTTCGAAAGGATATTTGTTTCCGCCGCTATAAGGTTGAAGATATGGAGTATCAAATACAAAACGAATACCATTATTCATCATATTTCCGCCCATAATCATATATGGGTAAGGTGGAGGAAATGTAGTTATAGCAAAATTATGCTCCATATCGTCCATATTAACTATTATAAATTTAATAGAAATTCCTTGCCTCATCACCAAGGTAGGATTTACGGTCCCATCTACTACAAAATATTCTTGTGGGGATGAATTCATAGTTCCCATGGCTGGAGACTGTTCAGTCAACTACTCCTCGCTAAAGCTTCGGAGCTTGTTGCTGTTCTCCCCTCCACCCGTGAGTGGAGTTTCATTGAAACGCAACGATTGGCTGGTTGACTTTCCTTTACCAGAGGAAGGAG
>JGI20128J18817_1000188_pt1 | contig 19650 bp, 20 predicted proteins | sample JossMetagenome_FD_18817 | JGI IMG/M metagenome (IMG submission 18817)
GACGTCATGGCCAGGGCTATCTCGGCCGGGGTGGTGTACTGCTCCAGGTCCCTGCTCGGGGCCTCAATTACGGGCACAGCGCTCTCCAGCAGCACCTTAAGTCTGCCTATCGACATTGTTAACTCCCCGGTTTACCAGGGAAACATGTAAGGCTCAAGACGACCCTGAAGGGCCATGAAGGCCTCTCCAGGGGTCAGCACGGGCTTCTCATATTCGTAAAGGTCATCCACCGGCAGCCTTGGACAGCTGGTCACCACGAACGCCTCGAACCACTCACTATCAACGTCCCTCAGGTACTGCTGATTTAGCACGTCAGACGCCAATAACAGGAACTCCCTATTGTGATGCCTGAGGGAGGCCTGTAAGGCGTTGAGGACCCAGGGCCTGTACTGGCCTGTCTTCAGGCCCATTATGACGCCCCATCTCCTGGCGTTAATGGCGTCAGAAACCTTCTTCAGCCTCATAGCTAGGAACCTCTCGCCCTCCCTGGTCATGTCCCTGGCCTCCTGCCTGTAGGGGTCCACCTGCACCACGGGCCTCTGGGTGGCCAGGTATAGGCCTATGGCGTGAAAGAGGCCCCCTCCCAACATGACGTAGCCTTCGGCAAGCCTTGGAACTACCCTGTAGTCGCAACCGAGGACCTGGCCCTCAAGGAGGTAGGGCAGCGCCTTGCCTGCCCTTATCACGCTCAGGCCGGCCTCCTCAAGCCCCCTTACGACTGCTTCGTAGAACTTAGCGTGCTGGACTGTGGTCAGGACCGAGACCCTCTTAAGCCCCCTCGAGAGGAGGATCCCCGCCGCCCCCCTTATGACCTCGCTCCTTGGCGGTATGTTAAATGATGCCTCGGCGTAGACTACCTTGACCCCCTCAGTTGAAGCCCCCCTGGCCAGCTCAGGAGGGTACGGGGTGTGACCCACGTGAACTATAGTCACGTTGCTGCCCAGCGCCTCCCTTAGCTGGGGCGCGTGGATGTCGCAGGAGCCGTAGGTTGGGTCTACCTCAACTATGGGGTCTACCCCATAGGCCCTGAGGCACTGAACAAGCTCGGCAGCGGCCCTTTTCAGGCCTGGCGGAAGCTGAAGGACCACTGGCCCCCTGGCTTCCTTAAGCTCGGGCGGGAATGTGAACGTGTAGTCCATAAGCTCGCACTCTATGCCTCTCACCTACCCTCCTCACCTGCCTGGGCGGACCTTGAGGGGGGCTGCCTCCTGTGCTCAAGGGTCCCCTTAGCGTGCGCCACCATGTGCGCTAACAGGTCCTCTGGCGTCGAGAACCTGGCCCTCCTGCAGATGGGGCAGAGGAGGAGCCCCGTGGACTTCTCCTTCAGCGCCCTAACCCTAGAGCCCGCGAACTCCACTATGACCTCCTCGACCTCCTCGCTCAAGCCTGTCAGCCGGCATAACCTAGATTAGCCCCAGAGGCCTTAAGCTGTTCAGGCCGATGAGTTGGCTGACCTGCGCTGATGCCTGGATGAGGACCACCGATCTCAACGAGGCCCCTCAGAAGTCATATCGGTAAGCTTATGGCTCACCTCTGCAAGCAACTGAGCCGCCTCCTTAAGCGCCTCAAGCCCCAGCCCCGTGACCTCATAGGCCCCGTGCTCGTTCTTCCTTATGAGGCCCTCCCTCTCAAGTCTATACATCACGGTGTAGAGCGTGACCGTGGGCGGGTTGAAGGAGAACTTCTCCCTTATGCTCTTCTTGACCTGATAGGGGTACGTGGGGTTGTCCTTCAGGACAGCCAACACGTATATCCACAGGGTCCTTACAGTAATGTTCTTAATTAACCTCGTCAGGGCCTTGGTCTTCGTTGCCTTCTCCTCTTCCTCCTTCTCGTCTGCCAAGGTCTATCCCACTTAAAGCCTTCCGGCCCTTGTTTTAGCAGAGAAAAACCCTTTATATACGCTCTCCTAATCCCTAGATCGCAGGTGCGGGGGTGCCCGAGCCTGGTCAAAGGGGTCGGGCTGAGGGCCCGATGGCGTAGGCCTGCGTGGGTTCAAAGCCCACCCCCCGCACCACACGTCGCCTAATGGCCTCCCTTCAGCAGCTTACCGGCCCTCTCGGCTAGTTGCGAGTCCCTCCTCTCGTACTCGTAATACCCTATCAGCTCATAGAACTCCTGCCTCGTCATCAGCTTGTCCAGGATGTGCTTCTGGGTTCCCCTCTGCTTAAGCTCAATTAGGACGTCCTTAATAGCCTTAATCGCGGCCCTGAACGTGGTCACTGGGAATATCACTATTTTGTACCCGGCCTCCCTGAACTCATCAACGGTTATGTATGGCGTCCTGCCGAACTCCGTCATGTTGGCCAGCAGGGGGGCCTTAACCCTTCTGGCGAACTCGCGGAACTCCTCAAGGCTGTGAAGGGCCTCGGGGAATATGACGTCGGCGCCGGCCTCAACGTAAAGCTGCGCCCTCTCGATGGCCGCCTCGAGCCCCTCGACCTCCCTTGCGTCGGTCCTAGCTATTATCACCATGCCCTTCCTCCTGGCCTCAGCGGCCGCCATTACCTTCTTCACCATCTCTTCAGGGGGGACCACGCTCTTGCCTGACAGGTGCCCGCACTTCTTCGGCATGACCTGGTCCTCTATCTGTACAGCCGCCGCCCCGGCCTCCTCGAGCTCCTTGACGGTCCTATAGACGTTAAGTGGCTCCCCGAAGCCTGTGTCCGTGTCCACTATCAGCGGCAGATCAACGACCTCGTTTATCCTCCTGACGGCGTCGAGGACCTCTGAGAAGGTTATGATGCCGAGGTCGGGCATGGCGAGGCTTCCCGTGAGGGCGGCCCCGGAGAGATATAACGCCTCAAAGCCCACGGACTCGGCCAGCAGGGCGGAGATAGGGTCGAAGACCCCAGGCGCAACTATGACGTCCCTTTTAGCTATGAGGTCCCTCAGCCTCTGTGAGGGATGAACGTCGCCTTTGATCCTATAAAGGTAGGCCATAGCCCTCACCGCTACAGAACAGAGGCTGGGTCCAACTATTATTTGGTTGTTGAGACAGCCTAACCAGCTTAACGTGAAAGCTCGTTATGTTTATAGCCTGAAGTCCGTGACCAGCGCTGAGGGTGAGAACGTTGGGAGGCAGGCAGAGGACCACGCTCTTCATGACTAAGGAGCAGAGGCAGGAGAAGGGTAAGAAGTCTTGAGCCTGAGCTGGGCGCCCTGGCAGCCCCTGAGGAGGCGCCAGCCCCTTGAGGTCCTGATGCCAGGCAGCGTGCTCTCCGTCGAGCAGGACCTAAGGGACAAGACCTATAAGGCTGGCCTCATTTCAAGGGCCCTTGCCCTCTTTAGGGTAGACAGGGTCACTATATTCTCGGACGAGGAGACTACCGAGCGGGACAAGTCGCTGCTGGCTGAGCTGCTGAGGTACCAGGTCACGCCGCCTCACCTTAAGCGGAAGGTCTTCCCCCTGAAGGAGGAGCTGAAGTANGCCGGCCTCATGCCGCCCCTTAACCTGCCTAACCACAGGCCCCCTAAGGAGGCCAGGGCAGGGGCCATAATTGACGGCCTCGTCATCTCTAAGGGGGAGGAGGGCTGTGAGGTGTTCCTCGGAGANGTTGGCACAGGCCTCCTTCGTAGCTGCAAGGAGAGGCCTGGCGACGTGGTGACGGTCGTCATAACCTCGACCTCTGGTGAAAGGGTCTTCCTTGAGAGGGCGAGCTGGGGAAGGGTGTACGTGGGCTATGAGGTAGAGTTGGGTGATGACCTAATGAAGGAGCTGGAGAGGCTGCGCTCCTCCGGCTTCGCAGTGATAGGCACCAGCAGGTACGGCTCCACCCAATATGGCCTCCTCAAGGAGCTGGCCGAGAGGCCGCTGGCAGTGGTTATCGGCGGGCCTAGGACGGGCCTCCTTCAGTACGCAAGGAGAACAGACTTTGACCTAGTAATTAACACGGTCCCTGGCCAGGGCACCGAGACAGTGAGGTCTGAGGAGGCGCTCTTCTCGACGCTTGCCCTCATCAACTCGGTCCTCTTAGCTTAATAAGGCCTTCCTGTCGCCTGAGGAACGGGATGATATGGAATCCGGGATCGGACCCTTCAGGGGGATGGCGATAACATGGCTGATGACCGCCCCCTTGTTGGCAAGGTAGCGCTGGTCACGGGCGGGGACAGGGGAATAGGGAAGGCCATAGCTTTAAGGCTGGCTAAGATGGGGGCTGACATAGCTATAACGTACAGGAAGAGGGCTGAGGAAGCCGCTGAGGCCCTTAGGGAGGTGGAGGCTGAGGGAGTGAGGGCCGTCAGCCTCCAGGCCGACCTAGGCGTTGCTGAGCAGGCCATAGAGGCCGTGAGGGCCGTGAGGGCCAGGCTTGGACCCGTCTCAATACTTGTTAACAACGCGGGCGTCGGCTTTGCCTCTCCCTTTGAAGAGATTGAGCTGGAGTCCTGGAGGAGGCAGATAGACGTAGATCTCAACGGCGCGTACCTGGTCACCAGGGAGTCGCTAAAGGACATGCTAAGCGCTGGCTGGGGAAGGAGTTATCTTCGTGTCAAGCGTGGCAGGCCTGAGGGGCGTTGAGTTCCTGTCAGCCTACTCGGCAGCAAAGGCAGGGCTCATAGGCCTGGCCAGGGCGCTGGCCGCCGAGGTGGCGTCAAAGGGCATCACGGTGAACGTCGTCGCGCCTGGCTTCGTAGGGACCAGGCTTGGGCTAAGCTACTTCCAGTGGCTCGACCAGAGGCTGGCCAGGAAGCCCGGGGAGTCGCTGAAGGAGTTCCTGTCAAGGATACCCCCAAGGAGGCTCGTGACTGAGGAGGAGGTGGCTGCCGTCGTGGCCTTCCTAGCAAGCCCTGACGCAAGCGGCGTCAACGGCCAGGTAATAGTTGTGGACGCCGGCGCCTCCTTAGGCCTAGGATAGTGGAAGCCTGTGTATGTAGCCGCAGACCATGCACCTCCTCACTATGTACTTGTGCCTGCCCTGGGACCTAGTCCTTACTGAGAGGGTCACGCCAGGTACGAGGGAGACGTGGCACCTCTTACAGATAGAGATCTTCATCTCCCTTGGCAGCCTCACCCTGTTCGCCTGTGCCATCCTTAGGACTAGCTCGTTAATCCTTGATGACCTCTCGTAGTCGCCCTCGAGGGCGGCCCTCGCCGCCTCGGCGAGAAGCCTCTGAGCGTCCTCAAGCACGATATCGACTACGTCCGTCACCTCAGGCCTCCTCTGCCGCTGGCTTCTCCTCTATCTTCCTCAGCTGCCTCTTATACATCTCCAGGAGCTCCTCCTCGGTGGTCGCGTCCTCAGGGCCCTTGTCGTCCCTCCACCTTATGAACCTCGGGAACCTTATCGATATGCCTGCGCCCTCGCGCACCGCACCCATGCAACAGGTGTGTGCTGGCGAGAGGGTAAGCTCAGCCCCTATTATTTCGGCCACCTTGACTGGCTCAAACCAGACGTCGGCCTCAAGGCTTGAGACTACCCGCGGGTGCCTGTGATCAATTATGTAAGGGCTGAACAGGTCATACATCTTATTTATGTCCTCGTCTGTGAAGCCTGTGCCGACCTTGCAGACCGTCTTAAACACGTCGCTCTTCGGGTCGTAGGCCGCCATTAGCAGGGTCCCGAGCTTCCCGCCCCTCTTGCCCTTCCCGTAGAAGGCTCCAACGGCCACGAGGTCGACAGTGTCGGTCATCTCGCTCCTGTAGTCCCTCTTGAGCTTAACCCAGAGCCAGCCCCTGACGCCAGCCCTGTAGATGCTCTCGTCGTGGACGGCCTTTATCATTACCCCCTCCGCTCCCTCTGAGACGGCCTGCAGGAAGAAGTTCATTATCTCGTCAGGGTTCGAGCTCTCTATGTAGTTCGCCAACGTGACCCTGTCGTTAGGCTCGAGTATGGACTCCAGCACCTTCCTCCTGTAGGGCAAGGGCGTCATCGTGAGGTCCTCGCTGTCTTTCATGAGTACGTCGAACAGGAAGACCCTGGTCGGCACCTCCTTCATCATCTTCTCTATGTCGTACTTCCTCCTCCTCTGCATAAGCTCCTGGAAGGGCCTGAACTCGCCCGTGTCAGGGTCTATGCCCACTATCTCGCCCTCAACGATCGCCCTCTCCGCCTTGATGGCGCTCTTAATGCCCTCCACAACGTCAGGGTACATGGCCGTTATGTCCTCGAGCCTCCTTGAGAATATCTTGACCTTGTCGCCGTCCTTATGTATCTGGCCCCTCTCCCCATCGTACTTGTACTCCACGAAGGCCCTGCCTCCGACCTTTGTGAGTATCTCCCTGACGTCGCTGGCCCTCTCTGCCAGCATGGGCCTTATGGGGGTGCCTATCTCGGGCTTGATCCCCTTAAGGGACTCCACACCGTTCATGGCCACGAGCCTGGCTATCTCGCCCAGGTCGGCCCTCAGGTTGTAGGCCCTCTCTATGATTTCCCTTGCAGCGCTCCCGCCCCCATAGGCCACGGCCAGCGCGTCAAGTATGGTAGCGTCCCCTATGCCGAGCCTAAGCCGTCCCTCAACGAAGCGAACTATGTACCTCGCTTCGACGGGCTTGGCGTCCTTTAGGAGGCCAGCCATGACCCTCAGCTTGAGGTCCCTGCTCGCCTCGCCCGCGGCATAGGCTATCTTCATAAAGGACTCGAAGACCCTTGACACGGTTAGCTGGGCCCCGCCCCCGCCCATGAAGGCGGCGAGGCTGCTCTTGACGTGGCCTCCTGCCTGGGCCAGCTGCTCGGCCACCTTGCCCGGGTCCCCTAGCTTGTCTACGAGCTTGGAGACCTCGCCCTCGGTCTTGCCGTAGGCCATAGCTACGGCCTGTATGAGCAGCTTCTCCCCGACGCCCAGCTCGGGTATGCCCTTCCAGTCGGGCCCCAGCTTCCCCTGTATCAGGTAGACGACCTTGTCTATAGCGTCAGGGGGTGTCCTCTTCAGGAGGCCTGCCAGGAGCTGGGTCAGCTGAGTCCTTGAAGTTATCCCCTCCATGCTAGCGAACGTCTTAGCTATCTCCTCGAACTTGAAGTCTGCCACGCGTGCCCCCTTATTTGAAGTAACGTCCGGAAGTTAAAACTCGGAAGAGGATAGTTGAGGAAGACGCCGGGGGTGGGATTTGAACCCACGCGCCCCTTATGGAGCAACGGGTCTCAAGCCCGTCCCCTTGGGCCGCTCGGGCACCCCGGCGCCGCCAGGAACCTAACACGCCCAGGAGTAAAAAGGCAAACTCATCTGCTTGACTTAATCTCTATGTAAACGTCCGGGGGAACCTGGATCCTCATGAGCCTCCTGAGGACCCTCTCGTCAGCCTCTATGTCTATAAGCCTCTTATGTATCCTCATCTCCCAGTGCTCCCAGTGCTTGCTGCCCTCGCCGTGGGGCAGCCTGAATATGGGGACCTCGAGCCTCTTCGTGGGAAGCGGCACAGGACCCCTCATCGGGGCCCCGGTCTTCTGCGCTATGTCTTTTATCTGCTGTACTACCTGTTCGAGGCTCCTTGGGTTGGTGCTCCACAGCCATATCCTAACGTTGAATGCCGCCATGACCTGACACCGCTTGGGTTGGCGGGGTCAGCTTCACTTCTTGACCTCAACCTTGGCCGGCTTTACGTCAACTACTACCCCTATCCCTATGGTCCTGCCCATGTCCCTCATGGCGAACCTTCCGAGCTGCGGGAAGTCGCTGAACTTCTCAATCACAAGCGGCTTTATGGGCTTGAACTTCACTATAGCGGTGTCGCCGGCCTTCAGGAACTGCGGGTGCTGCTCTACCGGGTTGCCAGTCCTCGGGTCCAGCTTAGCAACTATCTCGGTTATCCTTGAGGCCACCGAGGCCGTGTGGACGTGTATCACTGGCGTGTACCCCACGGCTACGGCGCTCGGATGCCACACTATGACCACCCTTGCGGTGAACTCCTCGGCCACGGTCGGCGGCGCGTCAGTGTGGCCGATTACGTCACCCCTCTTCACCTGGCTCTTCTCGACGCCCCTGAGGGCAACGCCAACGTTGTCGCCAGGCTCGGCCTGCGGCAGGTCCTGGTAGTGCATCTGGATGCTCTTCACGTCAGCCACTATGCCTGCCGGCATTATCATGACCTTGTCGCCTGGCTTGAGAACGCCCGTCTCCACCCTGCCGGTCACCACGGTTCCAGCGCCAGGTATGCTCAGGACGCCCTGGATGGGGAGCCTCAGCGGCTTGTCGACAGGCTTGGGCGGCAGCTTGAGGTTGTCAAAGGCCTCAACCAGCGTGGGGCCGTTGTACCATGGCGTGTTGGGGCTCCTCTCTATAAGGTTCTCGCCAGTCCAGGCGCTCACGGGCACGAACGGTATGACGTCAGGGTTGTACCCAATGCTCTTGAAGTACTTCTTGAGGGTGTTCACTATCTCGTTGTACCTCTGTTGGCTGTAGTTCACGTCAGGAGCGTCCATCTTGTTAACGGCCACTATGACCTGCTCTATGCCTAGGGTCCTCGCCAGGAGCACGTGCTCACGTGTCTGCCCCTCAGGGCTCATGCCGGCCTCGAACTCTCCCTTCCTGGAGGAGACCACGAGGAGCGCCGCGTCAGCCTGGCTGGCGCCGGTTATCATGTTCTTGACGAAGTCCCTATGGCCTGGGGCGTCTATGATCGTAAAGTAGTACTTCTTAGTCTCGAACCTCATGAACGAGAGGTCTATCGTGATGCCCCTCTCCCTCTCCTCCTTCATCTTGTCGAGTACCCACGCGTACTTGAACGACTCCTTGCCCGCCTGCTTGGCCTGCTCCTCTATCTGCTGCATGACCTTGGGGTCGATGAACCCGAGCCTGAAGAGCAGGTGACCTGTCAGGGTGCTCTTACCGTGGTCTATGTGACCTATCACCACTAGGTTCAAGTGTGGCTTCTCGGGCATATCCTTCACCCTCTGCCTTGCGTTATGACAGGAGGTAGCGGGGATTTAAAAGCTCACTGGAGGAGAGGACGTCGCTTACCTGGAGCTGAGCGCTATCCTCTCTATTTCCTCCTTCTGCCTTATCGCATAGCTTGAGGGGTCGCCGCGCGACGCCGCCATTATCTCCTCGGCGAGACACTCCTCGATGCTCTTGGGGCTTCCGAAAGCGCAGAGCCTGGCCCCCTCGGTTATGAACCTCAGCGCCAGGTCGACCCTCCTCTGGGCCGAGACGTCGACTGAGACCCTGTAGATTATGCCGCCGTACATTATCCTCGTGGTCTCCTCCCTGGGAGCCGCGTTCTCAATGGCCCTGACCAGGACCTGTATCGGATTCTCGCCTGTCTCTGCGTGGATAATTTCGAAGGCCGCCTTGACTATGTTATAGGCCAGCGCCTTCTTGCCGCCGTTCTTGCCAGGGTACATCAGCCTGTTTATCAGCCTCTCAACGATGGGCACCTCGGCCTTGCCAAAGCGCCTGTGCTCATGTCTACCCCCGGTGTGCGGCAGTAGGACAGGCCTCAGGCTTATGTACTTCTTGAGGCTGGGGTCCCTCACCTCAACGCCTGCCCAGTCCCACTTGCCGAAGAGCCTTACACTGGCTGCCCCGGAGCCCACCACTGCTGGGTCTGGCACCTTGGACTCCTGCGACATGTTGATCCAGGGCCTGAGCCCGGGCGAGGTTTAAAAGCAAAAGGCAGTCCCAGTTGTGCTTAGGATAGACTTAAGAGCCTCCGATCCAAGTTGTGGCGCTGGGCCTCACAGGTCTTGAGCGAGGAAGAGCTGGTAAGGGTGACCTCGGTTGAGCCCTTCTACAGGGTAGTGGAGGACAGCAGGACGCATATGACCTTCTCGCTGGTGGGCCTTTCGCTGACCCTTGAGGACGGCGGCGAGTTCACGCTGTAAACATACCTTACGACGTGGCCGAGGCCATAAAGATACTCAACGACGGCAGCGTCCCGCCCCGCAGGCAGAGCATATACACATTCCTCGCGTCACACGAGGAGTTCAAGGAGCTGATAGGCAGGACCCTGAAGAGGGTCATAATAGATGAAGTTGACCTCACCACGGGCCTCTACACAGCCACCGTAGAGTTCGAGGGTTCAGGCATAAACCTGAGCGTGAAGATGATACCCAGCCAGGCCATATACCTGGCCATGATAACGGGTAAGCCCATATATGTGACCCGTAGGCTCGTTGAGATGGAGAGGAAGATGAACGAGGAGGGTGGCGAGGAGGGAGGAGAGGGCGAGGAGGGAGAGACCTCCTTCTGACATCCGTCCGCTTGCACAGGCTACCTCTTGACCTTCTGCTTCTTGCCCTTCCACAGCGCGTCGAGCGAAACACCATTGACAGCTATGACCTTGTACTTGACGCCAGGTATGTCGCCCATGGCCCTTCCCTTAGGACCCCCTATGCCCTCTATTATAACCTCGTCGTGCTCGTCTATGAACAGTATCCCGCCGTCACGGGGCACGAAAGCCGTGACGACCTTCTTGTTCTTAACCAGCTGGACCCTGACGCACTTCCTTAAGGCCGCGTTAGGCTGCCTTGAAGGTATGCCCACCTTCTCCAGGACTATGCCCCTTGCCATAGGGGCGCCCTCTAGCGGGTCGTACCTCTCCTTAAGCTTAAGCGACCTGACCTTGAACTCCCTCTTAGCCCACCTGAACTTGAGCCTGCTCTTCCTGAGCTTCCTGGCCGCGAAGAGCCCATTTGGTCCCTCTGGCAAGGCGCTTCCCTAAGGGCTTGTATGAGGTGGGTTTATATGCGCTCCCCTGCTCACCTTATCACGACCCTGTCAACGTTGAAGAGCCTGTTCAGGACCAGCCTGGCCCTTTTGACGTTCCTCCCGTCCCTACCTATGGCCTTACCTTTCTCGTCATCCTTCACCTTAACGTAGACGGTCTTCAGGCCGTCCCTCTCCGTGACCTCAACTTTAAGTACTGTCACGCCAGGAAGAAGGTTCCTAACCATGTTATCAATGTCGTTTGCGTATTCAACTATCTCGATGTTCTTGTTGAGCATTTTTGACAACATCTTGACGTTCCTCCCGTCCCTACCTATGGCCTTACCGACGTCGTTTCTGTCAACGAGGTATATTATCCTGTTGTCATTATCGTCCTCGAGGGCCCTGTACACCATGGCCCCCGTGAGGTCCTGGAGGATTGATATGTACCGAAGCTCCTCAAGGCCTATTCTATCGCTCTTGTTCTCCCCCATGGCCACGCGCTTCACCTTTGCTGCTCGAGCAGTAGGTCAATTATCTTGGAGTCGCCAGGGTCTATGATACCTATGGCTGATACCTTAAATGGCTTGCCTATCACCGAGCCCAGCTCTGCTGAGGTCCCCTTAAAGATGGCGACAGGTACGTTATTAAGCCTGGCCACATATGTGAGCCTCTCCCTTACCTCATATGGCGTGTTATCAGCTATTACGAGACCCTTAAGCTCATTCCTGAGAAGGAGCTGGAGTGACTCCTTGGCCCCTAAGACAACCTTACCTGACTTCATTACAGCCTTCAGCTCTCTCTCAAGCGCTATGGCCTCAGGCAACCGCTATCACCTTAGCTCTGTTCAGTGCTTGCCTGCGGGACGTTGCCCTGCAGGGATTTAAGAGCGTTGACCCCCACTGTTGTGATAACCAGGCCCGTCCCGACCCTCGGCGGGAGCCCGGCGATTATGCTCTCGGTGACGCCCCTGAAGCTCTCGGCGTCCCCTCTTACGGCTGCGTCGTAAAGCTGGTTCACCGTGACCTCAAAGGCGGCCCTGGCTAGGACGCTAGGCTTCTCACCAACTATGCCGAGCCTCCCTATCTGCCTAACCTTGCCTGTCCACGTCATTATGTCAGCGACCAGCATGACGTGCCTTATGTCAACGTCAAGGCCTGAGCTCTGAAGCACATCCATGATCTCCCTTATGATTGCGTTCCTCGCGGCCTCAATGCCGAGGACCTCCGCTATCTCGTGTATGTTGTTCGTCTCCACGCGCAGCGGATCTACTCCATCGACCTTCATGACCTCAGCTAGGTTACTACCCTCCGTAATTATCACGTACTCTCTCTTGCCCGCCTTCTCGTTAACTCTCTCCTGGATTATGGCCCTCTTGATGCCTTTGATCCCCTTTATGTAGGCTTTCTTCATCTTGTTGACCAGCTCGTCGTAGGTCTTCTCGTCAAAGAGGTAGTCGTCAGGTAAGGCGCTCTTGTTGGCCTCAAGAACTACGGTCCACTCGTCCTCACCCTCGCTGACCTCGCCCAGCCTCAGCCTCTCAAGAGCGTCCACGACCATATCCCTAGTGACGCCACGGTCCTCCATCATCTCGGGGTCAAGCCTTATGATGAAGGTCCTCTCGCCGAGGGACCAGGAGACCTCGGAGACCACGTTAGCTAGCGTAGTGTACTCTATGGACCTAGCGATCTCCCTCGCCTTCTCGGGATCGCTGGCGTACTTCTCTTCGAGGTATATCTTCATCAGTGGCGTGGAGGGCTCGTGTCTGGCGTCAACTATCTCTATGAGTCTGGGCAGTCCGAGGGTCACGTCGAACTCCATAAGGCCCGCGTAGTGGAAGGTCCTGAGGGTCATCTGTGTTCCTGGCTCCCCGATAGACTGAGCTGCCACAACGCCAACAGGCTCCCCCGGCTGAACCATCGCGCTTACATATGTCCTAACGGCCTCCTCTACGGCCATGGCCTTCTGTTGTAACGTAAGGTCGTTATTGTCTACTACCTTCTTGTAGAGCTCGTCAAATAGCTTGGAAGGCAGTATCTCCTTTGCGGCGTCCAGCTTCCTCTTGAGCTCCTCACCTACCTCAAGGCTCTCCTTGGCCTGCTCCTTACGGGCCTGCCCCTTACGCTTAGCGCCCTTCCTGGCCATCATGAGCCACCTCCTAGGGCCTTCACCTTTTCAACTATCCTGTCCACGTTTACTGGCTCGCTGTGATAAGTCCTCTGCGGGTCCACGCCGTCTTCGCCGTACCTGAACTGAACAATGTCGTCCATGGAGTCCCTGACCGTCCCATCATAGGCAACATAGAGATCCTGGAGCGCGTTAATGAGCCTCCTCTGCATATAGCCGCTCTGCGACGTCTTCACCGCTGTGTCTACAAGTCCCTCCCTTCCACCGGCTGCGTGGTAGAACACTTCGTGCGGCCTGAGTCCGTCGCGGAAGTTCCCAACCACAAACCCTCTCGCCTCCGGCGAAAGGTCGCCGGGCCTGAAGTGGGGCAAAGTCCTTGTCCTGAAGCCCCTTACTATCCTCCTGCCCCTTACGGTCTGCTGGCCCAGCATGGCGGCCATTTGGGTTATGTTAATGTCGCTGCCCCTTGCGCCGGTCCTGGCCATTATGAAGGCGTTGTTGAACGTGTCCATGTAACCTATGGCCAGCTTACCGGCCTCCTCCCTCAGCCTCTGAAGCCTCTGGATTATCTTGAGCTCGAGGCTCTCCTCAGGGGTCCTCCCAGGGATTATCTCGAGCGACCCCTCGCGGTACTGCCTTATCAGCTCCATTACGTCCTCCTTGGCCTTCTCGACCATCTCGGCTATCTTCGCCCTTGCGTCGCTTGGGACCTCTATGTCCTCCAAGGACATCGTGAAGCCCTTTATCTCGAGCATCCTTATGAAGGACCTAAAGACGCTGTCAAGGAACTTCCTAGCGAACTCGCCGCCGTACTCCAACGCTAAATAGTGGAGAACGCCTCCGGGCTGCTCGGCCCCTATGGCGTTCTTGTCTAGCACTCCCTCTAGAAGCCTCCCCTTGTAAACCACCACGTAAGAGTCCACAAAGCAGCTCTCATCATCGCACTTTAGGTCGCCAGCGTTTATCTTAGCCCTCCCCCTGAAGTTGAAGTCCTTCGGAAGGAAGAGGCTTACGAGCTGCTTGCCGGTCCAGAGCCTCCTGGGCTTAAGTATCGCTGGCTCGGGCAGCTCACTGTTTGAGTACCCAGCGGCAGCCAGAAGCTGGCCCATTGTATCTGCGTCTAGAAGTGTCGTCTTAACAGTCAGCAGGTAGGCCCCGCTTATGTAGTCCTGCCTGCCCCCTATGAGGGGCCTCCGTAGCGCGGCGTCAGGATGTGCTTTTCAACAAGCAGCAGCTCCTCGGCCTCGGCCCTGGCCTCCTCCAGCCTCGGCACGTGGAGGTTCATCTCGTCCCCGTCGAAGTCGGCATTATAGGGCGGGCACACTAAGAGGTTCAGCCTGAAGGTCCTGCCCGGCATTACGCGGACCCTGTGGCCCATGATTGACATCCTGTGGAGGCTGGGCTGTCTGTTGAACAGCACGATATCCCCGTCCACCAGGTGCCTCTCCACTACGTCGCCAGGCTCGAGGCTCTCGGCGAGCTGTCTCAGGTTCCTCTGGTACCTCAGGTCTATCTTTACGCCCTCCCGCTTCTTGTAAACCATGGTGGCCCCAGGCCAGGTGTAGGGGCCGTTGAGCACGTACATCCTGGCCTCCTCTATGTTATACTTGGTCACAACCATGGGCACGGTCAATATCTTCGCTACTTCAACGGGGACTCCTACCTCGTTTATGCTCAGGAGCGGGTCAGGTGATATGACGGTCCTTGAGGAGAAGTTCACCCTCTTGCCGTTAAGGTTGCCCCTCAGCCTCCCCTCCTTGCCCTTCAGCCTCTGGGCCAGCGTCTTGAGGGTCTTCCTTCCCCTGTGCGAGAGCTGGAATATATTGGGCAACTCGTTGTCTATATAGGCGGCCACCACGTTCTGGAGGGTCTGCCAGGCCTCCTCTATCATCGACTCAGGGGCGCTGGATGAGGTAAAGTTCTTCAGCCTCTCGTTCTGCCTGACTATCTCTACCAAGGCGTGAGTCAGGTCGTCTTCGGCCCTCAGGCCCGTCTCCATGGTTATCGAGGGCCTCACACTAAGCGGGGGCACAGGGAGAACCGTGAGGACAGCCCACTCAGGCCTGGCGACCTTTGGGTTCCAGCCAAGGAGCTCAGCGTCCTCGTCAGGTATCTTCTCGAGCCTCTCCCTCACATCAGCCGGTGTCAGCCTCACCTCGCCCTCTGGCCTCTCCTCATAGAAGTTGTACGGCTTGACGAACCTGGTCCTGTACTGCTTGGCGCCGCAGTGGGGACACTCCGTGGTCGACGAGGCCTCCTTAATTACCTCCTCTGCGAAAATCTCTGCCAGGATCGGCCACCTCTCCCTCAACCTCCTGTAAACCGAGAGCATGTAAGCTGCCCGCTGAGGCGGTATCAGGACCCTACCACAGTTCCTCACATGTAGCCTGAAGCGTCCTGTATATCTTCTCTCCTAGGTGAGGCAGCACCACGGGCCTGGCTAGGTCTATCTTGCCGAAGTGACCAGGGCAAGCCTCCCTTCTGTTCCCGCAGACCGGACACGTCTCGCCGGGCTCTATCGCGCCGAAGTGCGGGTCCCTGAGCCCACCCATGACGGGAGAGCCGTCGCTCTCGTAGAGCTCAGGCCTGATCACCGTGACCTTAGCTATCTCCCTTATCTCGCGAGGACTGAGGAGGCCAAACCTTATGGCGCTGATCACGTATTTCTCAGCGCCGCCATATGGCCCATACGACATGGCCTTCACCTCCTGTCCTCTGAGCCGTTGCCCGAGCCGCCCTTACCGTTGTCACTCTCGTTCGCAGCCGCGGAGAGCTTGGAGAGGCTTAAGGGGCTTACTCTGCTGACCAGGGCCGTCTTATCAACTACCTCTATCTTCGGCTTTATCCCCATACTCATGATCTCCTGTAAGAGCAACTTGAAGGCGTAGGGCACCTTTACGGGCCTTATGTCGCCGTTTTCCCCGTGTATTGGACACTCGTAAACGCCTTTCTTGGCGTTGTACCACGCTATGTGGCCGCAGAGGGTGCAGACGTACATTGTGAACGCGTCACTGCCGTCCAGCATCCTGTCACGTAGCAACATAGTGGCCCCGTGCCCTACGAGACAGTCCCTCTCCATCTCGCCAAACCTCAGGCCTCCCTGCCTTGCCTTGCCCTCTGTCGGCTGCCTAGTAAGCAGCTGGACCTTGCCCGTCGCTCTAGCGTGCATCTTGTCTGCAACCATGTGGTATAGTCTCTGGTAGAAGACCAGACCTATCGCTATGGGCTTCTCAAAGAGCCTGCCCGTCCTCCCGTCGTACATGACTTCCGTTCCGTCAGGCGCGTAGCCGTTCTTCAGAAGAACCACCTTAAGCGGCTCGATGTCCTCCTTGAAGAACGGCGTCCCATCAACGTACCTGGCCTCAAGGGCCCCCGCCTTCCCAGCTATCAGCTCTAGCAGCTGGCCTACGGTCATCCTTGACGGTATGGCGTGAGGGTTAATTATGGCGTCTGGCACTAAGCCCTCCTCCGTGTAAGGCATATCATACTTAGGGAACAGCATGCCTATGACGCCCTTCTGGCCGTGTCTGCTGGCGAACTTGTCACCGAGCTCAGGTATCCTGAGGTCCCTGACCCTCACCTTCACAAGCTTGTTCCTCTCGAGGGTCTGAGTCACAACTACCATGTCCACGACGCCCTTCTCGCCGTAGCGGAGCTGCACGCTGGTGTCCCTCCTCATCAGCGCCCCTGGAGTCATGACCCTCTCCTCACCCAGGAACCTCGGCGGGCTCTCCCGCCCTACCAGAACGTCGCCTCCGGCGACCTCAACCTCGGGCTCTATTATCCCGTCAGGCCCTAGCTTGGTGTAGTACTGATCGCCCTTGTGGTCGTAGAGCTTTGGCGAGGGGACTGTTATCCTGTCAGTAAGGCCGCCAGGGTACTCGTTCTCCTGGGCCACGTAGACCCTGAAGAAGTGGGCCCTCGCAAGGCCGTAATCGACGCTGGTCCTATTCATTATCAGCGCGTCCTCCATGTTATAGCCCATAAAAGTCATGACGGCTACCACGAAGTTCTGCCCTGAGGGCCTATCGTTATAACCTATCAGGTCTAAGGACCTCGTCTGGACTATCGGCTTCTGGGGGTAGTGCAGCAGGTAAGCGTGGCTGTCCATCCTAAGCTGGTAGTTAAGGGCGTAAAGGCCCAGCGCCTGCTTGGCCATGGCTGCCTGGTAGGTGTTCCTTGGGCTCTGGTTGTGCTCAAGGTAAGGTATGATTGACGTGACGACGCTGAATATGCCCGGAGACCAGAGCTCAAGGTGTGTGTGCTCAGGGGTCAGCTCCTCAGGGGTCTCAGCGATGTAGGCGTTCTCCTCCTCGTCAGGGTCCAAGAACTCTATTACCCCCATCTTGACAAGGTCCCAGAAGGAAAGCTCTCCAGCCTCGAGGCGATCAACCAGGTCCTTCGTGAGCCTTGGCGTGCCGTTCTCAACCACTATGACAGGCCTCATCAGCCTGCCCTCGTCGGTGTTGATGTAAACCTCCTTGGCCTCGCCCTGCTCAAGGTACGCCACGCTCACCTCAAAGCTTATCTCGCCTTTCCTCCTGCGAGACCTTATGGTCTCCGCTAGCGACCTGCCGTCTTGGACGTAGCCTATTGGCCTGCCGTTAAGGAACACCTTAGCCATACTGATGTACTTGGAGGAGGCCTCAGGCTCCCCTGAGGCCATCTCCTTAATCGCCTCATCTATCGGTACTACGCCAAGGCCGTACAGGAGCCTCTCGACGGGCTCCTCGTCAACGCCAACGGATATGTAGGCAGTCATGGCCAGGTTCTTAACGAGGCCACAGTTTATGCCCTCAGGCGTCTCAAATGGGCAGAGCCTGCCCCAGTGCGTGCCGTGGAGGTCCCTTGCCTCAAAGTTCGACTGGCCCCTGCTAAGGGGCGAGATGACCCTGCGAAGGTGGCTCAGGAGGCTCATCCAGTTCGTCCTGTCAAGGGCCTGGCTGACGCCTGTTCTGTTCCCTGTCCAGTTGCCTGTGGCCAGCGCCGCCCTGACCCTCTCCGTAACTATGTCGGGCCTGACCAGGACGTCAAGGCTCTTTATCTTCTTGTGCTGGCTTATGTACTCCTCGAGCTGGCTTGACATAGTGTTGACAAGCTGCTGGAAGGCGTCCCTGAATATCTCGGCTATCAGGTCCCCTGCCAGCCTGAGCCTCTTGTTGGCCAGGTGGTCTTTGTCGTCCTCGGGCCTCTTGCCGAGGTAGAGCTGAAGGACCCTGTTAGCCATCTCGCCCAGGAAGTAGGCCTTGATCTTTCTGTCGGAGGGCCTTGTGCCCAGGTGAGGCAGGAACTGGGTGTCTATGAACTCCTCAGCCCTCTGTATCCTTATCTCCTTAGGCTGCCCAGAGGCTATCCTGTTGCCCAGGAACTCAAGGGCGTCCTCCTGGGTCTTAATGGAGGCGGAGACCTTCTCAAAGCTGGGCAGGAGCTCCCTCTGTATATCGGGGTCAGGCGACACCGCGGCCGCTATGTCCGCGTCCTTCTCGAGGCCAAGCGCCTTCATCATTACGACGAAGGGTATCCTGTAGTTCAGTCTGCTCATGCTTATCTCGAGCGACCCGTCGCTCATCCTGTCAACTATTACCTGTCTCCTAAGGCCGAGGACCGTGGATACTGTCTTAGCGCTATGAGTTATCTTGGCGGTGCTGGCCGTTGAAACGCCTACTATGATCCTGTTTACCGCCAGGTCCTCCTGGGCCACCACGACCCTCTCGCTGCCATTTATTATGAAGTAGCCTCCTGGGTCCCTGGGGTCCTCTCCATGCCTTATGAGCTCCTCCTCACTGAGCTTAGAGAGGGGGTCCGCCACTGACTTTATCATAATGGGGAAGTCCGCTACCTTGACCTCCTGATGGTCAACCTCCGTGTTGTTCTCGATAAGCGTCATCTCCAGGTAAAGGGGGGCTGAGTAAGTGAAGTTCCTCAGCCTGGCCTCAAGCGGCGTCACGCTCGGGAACTGCCTGACGTTACGGTCGGCCTCCTTGACCTGCGGTATCCCTACACGGACCTTTCCGAAGACCACCTTCACGTCAGGGCCTATCGCCTGCTCAGCCCCCTTCTTAGCTAGCCTGTAAGCAGGCCTTACCTCCTTAAAGGAGTCGACGATCTTCTGAATCCTCTCGCTTACGAACGCGTTGTAAGAGTCCAGGTGCTGCCTGGCAAGGCCTGTCTCCTTGATGAACTGCTTGAAGACAGCCCATAGGTCGTCCTTTGTGACATTATTGGACGACAACTTCTTTTCCCCTCAATAAGCAACCACTATCCTATAAACCTTGTACTTGCCTGCCGTCGGCGAGTCCCTCTCTATCTCAACTATGTCGCCTGGCTTTCCCCCTAGCAGCCTCACGACAGGGTCGTTGACGCTAATACGCGGCAGCTGCCAAGGCTTCACGTTAAGCCTATTAAGGACCTCCACGGCCTCCTCAAGGCTCAGCAAGCGGTGCTTTGGCACCAGGAAGTGACTAAGTATCCTCTCGTCAGGTTGCCTCCCAGCGGGCAAGCCTTCTCTAACACCCCTCTGGGGAGCGGTAGTACCCTGAGGTTTTCTAGTTAACTGATCTATTGACCGAATTGAAGCGTAAAGAGTCCGTGTAAACTATAACTTAGTCTATGACATAGCTCGGCCTAGTAACGCGATGAACCTGTAGCCGACCGATGTTGGCGGGCCCGCCGGGATTCGAACCCGGGACTTCCGCCCGCGTTGGCCAGGGCACGCGGCCTACGGGTTAAAAGCCCGCCGCTCTGTCCTGACTGAGCTACGGGCCCCTCAAGGGGAACTGGCCACTGGGCTCAAAAAGGCTTTCACTCAGTGACCTCAATACCCATGTAAGCGAGCCACTCCGTAAATACCTCAACGGCCCTGTCAACGTCCATGTAGCCGGCCCTCCTTATGATGTCCCTCAGGACCTCCCTCCCTATGCTGTCATCCTTTATAGAGTTGAA
>JGI20128J18817_1000189_pt1 | contig 19631 bp, 24 predicted proteins | sample JossMetagenome_FD_18817 | JGI IMG/M metagenome (IMG submission 18817)
CCGGGAATGGCACCAGCGGCCGGGGGTACAGTCTTTCAATTCTCTTTGTGAGGTTCCTTGCAGAGCAAGGGGTGCTGGGTTGCGGGGATCGAAACCCTTTCGATCCTCTTTGTGAGATTCTGCCCCCGTCATGTTCTCGCCTTCTATGACGCTCCTCAGCCCGGCGTTGGGTTTATCGGAAGATAACAGCGATAATAAGTCAGCTTGCCGCTCAAATCATCCGTGACCGGGTCGGTGGCCGAACCATTGACCCCTAGAAGGTATTTACCCATAAGCGCAACCACCAACGAATTAATGTCTGCCTCACACATCGGCACGTATGACCCGTCAAGCCAAAGCTGCATGTAACCGAGGCACGGCCACGCGTCAAGAACGGTAGAAGAAGCGCTTCTGAGCCCTAGGCAATCGATAGTTATCGCATTTGGGCCGTAGTCCTCTAAAACTTTTTTCATGGCTTAGGTAAAGTCTGGCCGATTTCAATACTTCTACGTTTTGCTTTTCGGGAATCGGAAAAGCCGCAGCCGACTTTATCCAAGATTCGGAGATCGGCCTAGCGTCCCTCTCATCTACCTTCTTGTAGTACTTTTCTACGATCTCGTTTCCGCTCATCAGGCTAAACTTTATGCCCGTTAACCTGGAAGCCTCGTTAGCCGTAGAAGAGAGGTAGCGATTACTAATAACTAAGGCGTGGGTATTCCTCAGCTTGTCCAAAGCGGGGAGGTAATCTACTTTGCCCAGCGCGTCCGATGAGGATAAATTCTTAGTAGCTATTCCGACCAAGGGATAACGCTCAAAGTCTCCCCTAGCGTGGTAAAGCAGGTAATCCCCCCTCCTCCCAAAGACTCCGCAATCAAAACCACTGGCATGCCAGCCCTCAGAATTTCCTGAAGCAAAGCTGAAGGGCCCTGTAGGTCAACCACCAGGTACCCAACCGCGCCCCCCTCTGCGCTTAAAAAAGCCTGAAGGGAGTCCACGCTCGTGATGCTGTACTGCCTAAAAGAGATAGAGGGATACTTGACCCTTAGCCCTTTCAGGACCTAATTTTTCTGATCCTCGGTCCACTTGGCCGAGGCATCGAGCATCTCCTTAATTTCTTCACTCGCGTTAGAGTTAAAGTAACTAAATCCTGGCCCGCCCGGGAAGCCCACCGCGCCTAAACGCGGCTCAATAAAAACGACGGAAATTTCTGTCATAAATTACACGCGCTACGCTAAAAGTATTCGATTTCCGTTCCTCATTAGAAATGCACCAAGCGGGTATCACGCACTTTCGCTTCAGGTTCACCCAGAGATCAACGCTGGCGTCTTCTTTGGCCGTAGCGCGGACCCTGTAAGCCGAGCCAACCCCGCTCATGTTAAAGACTTTGTTCCCGTTAACTTCTCCACCTTCTACCTCCATCCACCCACCGTCCCACGATGTGGTATTTATCAGGACTGGCGAACTATAAGAAAAGCTCGCCTCTTCAACCTTGATATCCGTCCTGCCCGTGGACCTAACAGCCACCTGAACTTCATCGAATCCCCAGGCTGGAATCGGGGGAGAGGTAATCTCTTCCCCCCGCTTCAGCGGCCTCTTGCCCCATATCCCTAAGTTCCTTGGCTCAACAAAATTGTCCCATTCCTTTAGGTCTACCTCAAATCCGCCCCAGTCCCATGAAAGGAACATCAAGTCCGGGTCTTGGCCGCTTGAAGCCACGGGATTTGATTGAGTCGGGAAGTAGTACTTTAGCTGGTTAAAGCTGAACACGTAAGTAATGCCGAGCGCGTATCCTAGAGCATAACCGCTACCTATCGCGAACATACGATTCGATAACCACCTGGCCCAAGGGGCCGGAAATGGAAACCTAAACTTTATCAGGTCATTGTTCAGCCACTCGACCGATCTTACTTCATTTCCGTTTAGGTCGGCTATCAGGAGGTTCGCGTCCGCGCCGTACTCGTTTTCAGGTCTCCCAGCAAAAATATAAGAGGAACCCGCGAATAAAGACGCGCTACCCGCTCTCAGCAAGCCTTTGTACTCGTACAGGACGTCACCGTTCCAATTCGCCCGGCAAACTGATCCGCCGACGGGTAGACAGAACGTACTTGGATCAATCGCTTCGTACGAAATTACAGCGTAGGGGGGAACGCCCTGCAGCGCACCTTTTCCCTTCAGCGACGTCAACTCATGAGTTATTTTTCCGTCGAGCGCGTTAACTTCCAGCACCCTTCCCTTGGCGTAAACTAAGATCGTATCTAGATCGGGGTTATATTCCACCGCCTCGGGTCCCCTCGCAGGTATTTCCCATTTTATCTTGTAGTCGTGGGTTATCCTGTAAACCCTACCCAGCATCCCGTCGCCTATAACCAGGTCGTCCCCAGCGTAAGTCGCGCTATGAACGTCTCCTGCCATAAAGGGCGGCCTTCTCGACAAGGCCAAAGAACCCCTATACCCGCCATTAAAACTACCTAACCGAAACTTTACGCGCATAATGGTACCACGTACCCAATATAAGCTTTTCATAAAAAAAGTTAACTTAATAGTCAAAGGCGCATGATTTCATGGCGATCAGGTTTGGTATGGTCAGCATGGCCCACGTCCACGCGGAGGGTTACGCTTCGGAGCTAGCTTCAAGAACAATTGTGAGCTGCGTATATGACGAAGATGCGAAGAGGGGACAGTCGGCCGCGGATAAATTCAAGGTCAGTTATTATTCCGATTTGGAGGGGTTACAAAATGAGCAAGAAAGCCCTTCAGGGAGGAGATGAATTGCGAAACGTTTATGTTCAACAGAGCAATCAAATTTCGTAGGGAAGGGCATTCCCGAATTCACGCCTGTGGAGATCGCTACCTCCGTAACCGGCCTACCCAGAGGCAGGGGGCAACTCCTGGGGCGGAAGGGATCGAGCGCGGTCGCTGAAGCAGGAACCTTAACCTTTAGGGAGGAGAGGATGTCAGTAGATGAAGTAGACGCGGTTTTGATAGGGTCCCCCACATCTCTACACGCGGAATACCTGCAGAGGACAGCGTCAAGAGGGAAACACGTACCTATGGAGAAGCCGCTTTCCTTTAGTACGAAGGAAGCCGAAAAAATGATTAAAGTAGCTTCAAAGGTCAAGTTCGGTATATGCTTCAGATCAATGCTTTCCCCGGTAAACCAAAAAATAAGGAAAATAGTATCTAGGGGGAATCGGTAAGATAAACTTCATGAGGATAAGGGTAGCTCACTCAGCCGCGCTTGATAAATGGTTCGCGGAAGGGAATTGATTGGTAAAGGAGGAGCTTTCAGGCGGTGGCGGCTTGCTCGACCTCGGCGTCCACGGCGTTGACTTGCTCTACTGGCTGAGGGGAGAACCCCCCTCCCGCGCGATCGGAATTACGTCAAACTCGACGAAGACCTATCAAATTGATGACCAAGGGATAGTTGCAATGCCATGGGATGATGGAACTATCGCAGAAGTAGAAGGTGCTGGGACCCAAAAGCGGGACATGAATTCTCTAGAGGTGTACGGCTCGGAAGGCTCAATAATCACCTCGTTACCGTCTCATCCACTGATGATTTTTTCGTCAGGAAAATGGAGCGATGTAAGCGTTATCGGTCAAGAAAAAAGCATAATAGATGAGTTCATCGAAGCCGTAGAGGGAAATAGGGAGCCGGTAGCCCCAGGTAAAGACGGGTTAGTATCCACTTCAGTAATGGAGGCAGCCTACTCTTCACGCCCCATATCCTTATCAATGAAACGTTGGCACCCTTAGGTCGCTTAGGCGCCGCTTCAGTTGCTCACAATGTGGCAAACTAGATTCCGCGCTACTCCTTTGATCTTATCCTGATCAGAGGGTAATCATCATTTTGTCTTCACCAGGGGTTCTAGCCGCTGGGACTAGCTCCAAACTTTTTGGCCCCTCTGTTATTGGAGCTCTTGTGCTTGAGTTGTTCTTAACTGCGTTTACAAAGTCCAGCGTCTCGGTATTGTAAATATCTTTTTGAGACGAAGGTTTTTCCTGGGGTAGCCAGGGATCGTTCGTTCTAATAATTTCAGCGTCGTTAGCGCCGGAGAAGTATACCGTGGCATTTTTACCTACCAAATGCCAATCGGTGATCCACCTACCCGGTATTGCAGTGTTAGTGGCTACGACGCTCGCTAAAGCGCCGCTCTTGAACTTTGTCACGGAGGCCCTTACGCCCTCCGCGGTATACCTTTCGACTTCCTTATGAAAGAGGTTACCTAGTTGAGCAATCACAGAAACCGGCTCTCCTAGATAATACCTTGCTAAGTCGTATACGTGTATAATTTGTTCTACGATTTGCCCGCCACTTTTTTCCTTCTCTCTCCACCAAGGGCTGTGGAGCGAGTTGCAGAAATACCTCCCTATAAACAAAGAAACTGGGCCCAGCCCCCGCCCTCCTGTAGGGATTTCACCTTTTCGACGGCAGTCCCAAACCGATACATGAAGCCGACCTGGCTTTTAACCGAGTACTTGTTCACCGCATCAACCATTTTTTGCAACCGCAACGTCTAAAGCAATCCGTTTTTCTATGAACACGTTAGTTCCGTTCTCAGCGGCTACCTCGACTTCGTCCTTATGCGCAAAAAGCGGTAGACAAAAATAGACCAGATCGAGCTTTTCCTTTTCCAGCATTTGCACGTAATCCTCGTATACTGTCCCTTTTCCGCCCCCATATTTTTGGTTGAAATTCTCGGCCGAGCTCTTTATAACGTCACAAAACGCCGCTACCTCCACGTCTTTATTTTTGAGAGATTATTAGCGTGAGTGTTTGCAATTCCACCGCATCCAATTATCCCCGCGCTTAATGCCATGTGTCACTATTCGGAAAATATTTAAGGGCATTCCGATTTCACAAATGCTTTTTTAAGGCGCAAGGCTTTAACTCGCGATCGAACTAAGGCACGCGTACGGCTTCAAGGGCTAAAGGCCTTGCGGTAACTTAACCTCGACTTCTGCCCCCCGCGCAGATGACTGGTATAGCGCACCTGTTATGTAATGCATTATAACGATGCCTCTCGGGTCGATAGGGCTAGCCTTATTATTCTTTATCGCGTCTACGAAAGCGACTATTTTTGGTAAACGTGTCAATTTTTGGGAGGGCCTGGGGGGTTCGGGCTCGGTATAGCTTGTTTAGCACCCTTAGTAGCCTACGAAGCAAGCCGCCACAAGACGTCACGTCGATTTACTCAGCCTTATGGTTTTTATCTCGAACGGCCCTACTTCAAACTTCACGGTACCGCCCGCGACGCTGAGTTCCCTCTTTATGTAATCTCCGGATTCCATTAAGTCTACTTCTTCTGCGACCTTAGCGTCGAAGTGGACTAAAGCCTCTCCTTGAATTTTCTCGCCATAGGGATTGTATAGCCTAATTATAGGGTCTTGCCCTTCTTCGGATACCTTTAAGGCGGTCACTATCAACCGTGAAGGTTTTACCTCCAAAAAGGACATCTCGCCAAGAGGCGCATCGGGGCCAGCTATCCAGACCAGCGGCTTTACTGTTTCTTCGTAAGCCAGATTCGGGATCTCCGACTTTTGCCAGTCCCCAGCGTGGGGGTGCAGGGCGTATCTTATCACGTGCTCGCCGATTTCCGACGATTGATCGACCCATCTATCGGTGAGACGGTCTTCCCTCCTTGGCCCCCTAAGTAAAGTTATCTTTATTTCGTTAGCTTCGTGGCTGAAAGCGAATTTATCCCTTACGAACAGCGCCGTACCATAGCGGCCTCCAGGCTCGTCTACGTTAACCCACCTGTGGCCCGGCACTTCAAATTTAGCCGTATCCGCCTCTTCCCAGCTTCTGTCCGGGTAGTTTAACTTGGCCTTCGGCTCGTTAAGATCAAACCTGAACCTTTGAACCGAACCGAACTGCACCCCATAGGTAGCGAAGTCCGCGGTATAAGCAAGCGGAAATGACACTTTCAGCGTGCTGTACTTTTCATTCCAATCCGCCTTAAGGGCGAACTCCACAATATTAGAGGTAGCGCGAAGCGCAATTTCCTGAACAAATTTCGAATGCCCGTATTCCCTGGTAACCCTTATAGAGGCGACCAGTGGACCCGAGGAAACAAGCTCCATGGAAGCCTTCTGCGTCAGCTCGTTCTTGTAGCCCAGATAAAGGTTCCAAGCTGGCTCACCCGAAGGCGCATTAGGAGGTATATCCTCGTAGAGCTGCAATACGTTGCCGCGGCGTGAGGCGTCTAGCACTTCCCTGCGGTTCTTCTTGTCGTACACGCTGGAAAGAAGCCCCGTGTCCGGGTCGAGCTCTACCCTCAGGAGCTCATTCTCAAGGAACCACTGGCCCGCGATTACTCCAGATTCCTCTGTTAACGATTTCTCGTAAACTGGCTCTAGCTTGAACGACTTATACCCTAGCGCCGGCAGGTCGCTGGCCATCACCAAAAGCTCGGCCTTCTCTCCTTCCAAGACCATTTGCGATAACACTTTTTTGCCTTGAGGGTCAACCACTTGCAAGCCCGACTTATCGGCAAGGGGCACGGCCACTAGCTGGGAGGACCTCCAAGATAGAGGGTTTATCACCGTTACCGTGTCTCCCTTTCCAGCCGCACCCTTTCCTGGTCCCAACATGGAGCTAAGGCTTTCATTAATTACCCTTTGGCTAATTCCGCGTATAAACGGGTAATCCTCGGAAAAGATCTCATCGTAAACGGCCTTCAGCGAAGTTCCGTCCGCTATGTCATGAGTAGTCATGTAGAGCAATGCCTCCCACGCCTTCCTTAAGTCGCCCTTTGGATACTCTCTTCCGTATACAAAAGCAGATATTGTAGAAAGCTTTTCTGCCAGCGTTAACTCTTCATCTAGGTCCCTGAGGGCTTTTTTAATCCTAGACTCGGTGGTGAATGTCCCCCTGTGCGTTTTAAGGTATAGCTCGTCGTCATACAACGGAATATTCTGATAGCGCGCCAAATCCGAGAAGAACTCACCCGCGGTACCGAACTTAACCTCAATGGAATCGTTATACTTCGCAAAGTCTAGAGCATCCTTGATCATGTACTTCACGAAACCTCCCCCGTGATCACCGTAGCCGTAAAGGTAAAGCAGTTCGTTGACGCCGTGCTTCTTTTTGAGAAGCGAGAGGAGGTCGAGGGCAAGCTGCTGCCTAACGGGACCGTCATAAGGCCCAGGTGTCAGGTGAGCCAGCACTTTTGAACCATCGGGCCCCCTCCACGTGAAGACGTAATAGGGAAACGGAATAGGCTTCTTCATGCGCTGTATCTGCCAATTTAACTTACTAGTCATGAAGTACTTTATCCCGCTTTTCTCAAGGATTTGGGGCATCGACCAAGGGAAGCCAAAGCTATCCGGAAGCCAGGCAATATCGGGGTCTTTCGAAAAGCGCTCCTTGAAGTACAGCTTCCCGTAGAGGTATTGCCTGACCAACGCCTCTTCCGGCGTCAAATTGGGGCTAAACTCGCTCCAGCTTCCGCCAACCACCTCCCAAGCTCCGGATCTCACTTTCTCCTTTATTTTTGAAAATAACTCTGGGTAATACTGTTCTACCCAACTGTAAATCTGCGCAGAGCTTTGAGAAAACTTCGTGAATGGAAATTCATCCATGAGCCTGAGCGTATAATTTATCATGCCCTCGACCACCAAATGTATCGTTTCGTCCTTTGTCCAAAGCCAGGCTAAATCCACGTGGGAGTGACCGGCGAATACAATTTTATCCTTCTTCTGATCGCTCATAGTAAGGAAATTGCGGGCTATCCTTAAAAGGTTACTTATTTCTGCAGGAATGAAGGATGGGTGTTTTTAATATTCGCTGGTTAACGCGCCATTTGGTATCACAGGTTTGGCACCCGCTAGGAGCCAAATCTGGACCATTGCCGCGTACTCGTAACATCCACTTCACTTTATGGGACAACGGACGGCACGTCGCTCGACCTTGGGGCCATGAAAATTCCGTCCCCATAAAGATAATGGGCGTACATGATTACCGTATAGTTTCTCATCATCTCCTGACATCCTCTCCTGCCTTAAGGTTCCTGCTTCAGCGACCGCACCCGATCCCTTCCGCCCCAGGAGTTGCCCCCTGCCTTTGGGTCGGTTGCGTCGGTCTCCGCGGGCGTGAATTCGGGAATGCCCTTCCCTTGATTGCTCCGCTGAATTAAACATTTCGCAATTCATCCCTTCCCTGAAGGGCTTTCTTGCGCGGTCCGTGTAACCCTAACCCGACTTCTGTTCACATTTATAACTTCGGACGCGAATTAATATCCGCTGACCGAAACAAGCAAGATGACCAGAAGAAGATACGCGAAGGATGAACGCCGCATATTTATGAGTCAAGAATGTAATAAAAGCCTAGTGAAGAAAAATTTCGGTTTGGCCCCTTTCCTTCTATCACGTACTTACGACTTTCACAGGGCCTTGCTCGCGCATTCGCGCTTCTATTCATTCATTCATTCACAGCCGTTCCTGAAATACTATGCATTATTATGCATTTCTTTCTTGCAGTCATTGGCATTCTCAATAATTACTTGATCCGGCTGGTACAGGTAATTATTCTTAATAGAATGCTAAGAGGAACTGCCACTCACGGTAAACGGGGTACCGCAAAGATTTAAACCACGAATTGAAATAGGTAAATGATAATCTATTCCTATTGTAATTTAAACCACGAATACATTTATATATCTTCCAGAGATAGTGATTTAATCCACCGCATACAGGAGGTTCAGATGAAGTCCCTCTGGATCTACCTGAAGTATGTCGCATGCCTCCCTCACTGCTTATATCCTGCTCATGTGCACTGCCTAAAAATACATCTATATACAAATATTTCTATTACCAGTTAGAGCCCTGCAAGTTTTTGCACGTTAACGGGCTGCCCCGTTTCAAGCGAGTTAAGGGCCGCGATTGTTACGGCCGCAGTCTTAAGCGCGTCCCTGTAGTCTGACTTGACCAAAGAGCTATCCGATGACTTAACCGCATCGATGAATGCCCTGTCCTCTACCTTGAATATGTCGGGTTCACCGTTAACGGTAGTCTTCACCGCGCCCCTCCCCTTGTAAAGCGTCAAGTTTTGCTCCCACTTCTCGAATACAGCAGCCGTATCGTAGGCGTAAACGTTCATGAAAACGTCACCCGCGGAATTGGAAGAACAAGATAAATAAATGTTCGCGACCGCCCCGCTCTTGAACTTTACGTTTAGGACAGCCGCGTCGTCGATATTATGGGATCGTGCTACACCTTTGTTGAAACCTCTTGCAGCGAAAGCCTGTATCGATTCAATTTCTCCGGCAAAATACCTGGCCTGGTCTACAGTATGAGTGACCTGCTCGTGCATCTGCGTGCCGCTTTGTTCGCGCCTTATCCACCACCAGTCTCTCGTGGGCGTCCCGCCTATCTTTCTCCCAAGGATCAAGCTCGGAGGATCCGCCTTGAAGGCCTGCATGGCGTAGTTAACGGAGCGCCTGTAGCGGTTCATGTAGCCTGCTCCCGTCAATACCCTGTTTTTATCCACCTCATCCAGTATTTTCTTCCCTAGGTCGAGGTCTAAAACTACTGGCTTCTCGACAAAAAACGGTATTCGCCTTTTTGCCGACTCTATCTCAGGACCATGAGCAAAAGGTGGAAGATAGTAGAAAACCACGTCGGGTTTGGCTTCGTTAAACATTGTTTCGAGGTCTGAATACGTCGTAACCCCGCCGTACTTCTGCGAGAGCGACTTGGCCGCCTCCGGGACTACGTCATAAAAACCGACTAAATCAACATCCTGAAAAGTCGTAATCCCTTGGCGTGTGTAGACGCTATGCCGCCACAACCGACAAACACTGCCCTTACTTTATCGGACAACTTCATACTACTATTATCGTTAACTTAAAACTTTATCTCAGAAGGAGTCCTCTGGCCTTCAACTTAAGGAAGCGTCATCGTCATTTTCCTCGCTCCAGAGCTTTTGCAGGGTCGAACAGGCCATACGGACCGCTTGCTCTTCCGCTTCCTCCGTACTGCCCGCTACGTGGGGCGTTACTATGACGCGCGGGTCGCTTACCAGCCGCTTTTCTTCGCTGGTCTCAGGGGGCTCATGCGAAACCACGTCGAGCCCGACACCTGCTATTATCCCCTTATCTAGACCCTCCAGTAAGGCGGGGATAGAGACCACTTCGCCGCGCGAGACGTTAATTATGAAGACGCCGCGCTTCAATAGCGGTAGCTGCTGGACGTCCAGCATTCCCTTCGTTTCCTCGGTCAACGGGACGTGAAAACTGATGAAATCCGACTTGGATAATAAATCGCGATAATCAGCCTTTATTTTTTCGTTAACCAATTTGTATTTGTCGTAGCCCAGTATTTTCATACCGAACGCTTGGCCCAAGCGGGCAACTTCCTTGCCAGTACAACCGAACCCAATTATGCCAAGCGTTTTACCCCTTAATTCAAGGCCATCATAAATCGACTTTGGCCAGCCCCCAGATTTAATTTCCCCGTCGCAACGCGGTATCCTTTTAGCGAGCGCGAGCGTGATCCCCAATGCGTGCTCGGCGACGGACTCCGATGAGGAACAGGGGGTATTGCTACCTTAACCCCGAGTTCCTTCGCAGCCTTAAGATCAACGTTATCCGTCCCAACGCCGAGCCTGATCAGCACCGAGCCCTTCTTAAGCCTTGATAAAAAATTGCCGTCTGCTTTTACGTTCCCCCTTATTAACACTGCATCGAACTCTCTCATGTCTGGAGGCAAGTGGTCCTCGTAAACAACTATTTCATGGGTCAGCCCGCGAATGAGGCTTAAAGACGATTCAGGCACCCTGCAGGCTACCAATATTTTTTTGCTCACATATTACAAAAAATTTGCATATTTAAACATATTTGCCATTATACGTTCATGCACGCCGAGTTGGCTAATTCGAGGTCTGTTTAAAGCCCGATACGGGCCGCACCCTGAACTATGAGACTTTTAACCTTGCTGGGATTTTAAGAACCCTAGAGTAGCGGCTAGACTCTTCTTGGGCTCGCCAGACAAGGAACATTCAAGGGCCCCATAGCCAGCGTAGCCAAGCTCGTTTAATGCCTTGAAGGCTGGCGCAAAGTTGGTGTGGCCCGTGCCCGGTTCCATCCTATTGCTGTCTGCCAGATGGACGTGCTTGAGCCTTGGAAATGCGTACCTTATGGCTGACGGTATATCTCCCTCCTCTATATTCATGTGGAAGAAGTCAGCCATCAAAGCGATACCTTCGCCGGATTCCTCAGCAAGTTCGTAGGCATCCTTCAACCTCTTTAGGAAATGGGTTTCGTATCTATTCAACGGCTCCAATAATACTTTGGCGCCAGCGTCCAATGCAGCTTTAGACAGGTCCTTCAATTCCGTAATCAGCAAAGCCCTCTCCAACTCAAATGAAGAGGAATAAGGCGATAAATCAGGCAGCTTAGACGCACCAAAGGTTGGTACGACTATTACGCCTACTGCACCGAGATTAGATGCCCACTTCAGCCTTTCCTTTATCTCAGCGACGACAAGCTCCCTGTCTGTCCTGGATGCCGACAGAAGGTCACCCCTGTACCCTGAACAAATAGTCGACACTTTTACTTTGTATGAACCAAGCAGATCGGTGTACCTCTTTAAACTCTCGCCAAGTTCCTGCTTTCCCCACAACTCGATACCGTCGTACCCGAGTTCCTGCAACAAAGACAATTTTTCCTGGAAATCCTTGCCAGGCACCAAATTTTCTCGGACCGAAAATTTCATAAAAAAATTGTGCCCCGACTTAAAAGCCTTGTTAGGGGTCTGAGGGGGAAGCCGTAGATCAAAGCTTTAGCTGGGCTAGGTCTCAAAAAATCTAACCGTTAAAAGTTGTCGATAGGATCAGCGTGACCCGAATCTACGGCCTTCGCTGCTCATAACTGACCTCAAACTCGGCGAGGCCCAATGGAGTAGACCGAGTATACTTAAGGGGGAAGCCCCGAAGCTTTAGCTGAGGCTGATGCGTAATTTATTTTTTATCCAGACGACTATCGTTTTTCTTTTACTTAAACCCTGCCTCGAGGTAAACGTCTTTTTATATAAATAATGGATGGCTTTTTTCCTACTAGCACCCTTCTTAATGAGGTCGTTTACATCCAATTCAAGGTACCTTAGCCCCCCAAAGGCGTAGCACTTGTAGAGGGCCTCCGTCTCCTCCTCGGCAGTAAGTATATAAAAATGCCTGTGAAGAATTTAAGCTCAGCGAGCCAGGCGATCCATCTATTATTGTCCAGGTTCAAGCTTCGCAGTTGTTTTGGTAGGCAGGTACCCCGATTTATGGCATTAACTTGCTTCAAGAACTAATCGATGAAACGAATAATTTAAAAATGCGCTCCTCGTTAAGCTGGGTACTAGCCTAGGCGAACTACCCTCTCTTTACAAGCATGGTTTCCCGTTTTATGGCCGCGCTTACTTTCAAATTCGGAGTGTGGAAAGTATTCCAGCATGCTACCCTTGCGGCGCGGCCATCCTCGGGCGTCTCATCCATCCATATAGAAAGACATTTCTGGTAAGGATCATACGAAAGACATTATGAGCTTTTACGGGGAATAACCATCCTTACGAATGAAAATGGAATACGGCCCCTTAAACCCACGAGGTTAAATTTTTTACGCGANCATTAAATCAAACTATGCAGGCTATGGTAATAGGGGCTGGCATAACTGGTACCTTCGCGCCTCTAGATTTAGCGCTCAGAGAAACATGATATTAATAGAAAAAGGAAAAGAAAGTTCTGGTTCTACCGTTGAAATAGGCGGCGTCATTCACAGCGGGGCAAGGTTCGCGGCCATCAATCAAGAACTTACAAAGCCGAAAGCGAGATTTGGAATAAAATCGCGGGCGGTTTTATGTTCGCGAGCCCCAGGACGTGCGAAAGCAATAAAAATCCAAAGCCAATCCTATTGGGCTACTCATGGAATTAATTAAGATTTTAGCATTAGACGTTGGGGCTAGCGGCGGAAAGGCAATCGTCGGATTAATCGATGCGAAGGAAGGAACGCTCAAAACCGAGGAGGTCAACAGATTTCCCAATTTCCCGGTGAAAATAGGTCGTAACTTATATTGGGACACAACGGCGATTTGGAAAAAATAAAGGACTCGATTAAGCTCGCTTCAACTAAGTTTGGAGGCTTGGACTCGGTCGGTATCGATACGTGGGGTGTAGATTTCGCGCTTCTAGATAAAAACGGCGACCTACTTGGCATCCCCATGGCGTACAGAAATTCTGTATTTGATGAAGCCATGAAAGGAGCCCTCAAAAAAATACCCAAAGAGGAAATCTACTTTAAAACAGGAATACAGTTTATGCAATTTAACACCATTTATCAGCTCTATTATTTAGCGCAAAAGCAGTCGCCCCTCTTGTTGAACGCCAGAAAATTGCTCATGATCCCCGACCTTTTCAATTATTGGCTAACTGGGATACAGGCCTCCGAGTATACGAATGCTTCGACTACCCATATTTTGAGCCTAGATAAAAAGTGGTGCTATGACTTAATCGATAGACTCGATATTTCAAGCGAAATCTTTCCCGAAATCGTGGACTCCGGCCTTATATTAGGGCGCTTGGATAAAGGACTAGCTGAAGATTTGAAGCTAGATGGACGCCCCGAGGTCATCGCCCCAGCCACGCATGATACGGCCTCCGCCGTAGCAGGAGGTCCTCTGGTCGGGAACGACGTGGGTTTCATAAGTTCGGGCACGTGGGACCTCGTGGGCCTCGAACCGAAAAAACCCATCATAAACGAAGGGGCGCTTCACTGGAACTTCACCAACGAAGGTGGGGCTTTTAATACCATAACCTTCTTGAAGAATATGCAGGGTATGTGGATATTACAGGAAATAAAGCGCCTAACTGGTGAAGCGGGTAAAGATTACTCTTATGACGATCTTACGAGACTCGCTGAAGCTTCGCCCACAGAAGTAGGAGTAATAGATGTCGATGACCCTAGGTTTTTGCCACCTGGGGACATGCTATCTGAGATAAGACGCTACCTGGAAGAGACAAAGCAGCCCGTTCCAGATTCGCTGCGCGGTATCCTGAGGGTTTACTTCGGTAGTATAACACTCAAGCGCAAATTGATCCTTGAAAGGGCCGAATCCATAACTGGCAAAAAATTAGGGGGTGTAAACGTATTCGGAGGCGGATCGAGAAATCACCTCTTAAACCAGATGACCGCGGACGCGATAGAATCGACCGTTTACGCCGGCCCAGACGAGGCGACGGCACTAGGCAATATTGCTGTACAGGCAACCGGATTAAAGGTCATAAGTTCGGTTACAGAAATGAGAAAAATGTTAAAGGACTCACTTGATATAAAAGTTTATACTCCGAGCGGAAAAGGCGAGCTTCAAAAAAGTTATGAAAAGTTACTGGCCCTAACTCAAAACTGGGGTACTTTCCTCGGTTAAAGCCTCAGGTCCTCGCTTTCGCGCTTATTTCAGCGTCATTTCTCGTGATCGGGCGGCTTCTGCGAGGACCCACTACTGCTTTGAGGTTTCCCCGTCGGCGGTGCCCCCCAGGGTATCAGCGCTCGCCTCGCGCGCATCCCCCTCNGCGCATCGAGNTGTGCCTTTATCTACTTCCTCAGCACGGACCTTGGAAAGGAGATATTCTCAACCTTGTACCGAAGTCCATTTAAATCAATCGGTTATCGGATCAATCGGTTATCAAGGATTTCAGTACGACTTTCTCCAGGACCTTTTCCAGGAGCAATTTCATGCGAGGCTTAATGTTCTTCATTGTACATCAACGTTTCACCTGGCCATTCATTTCCTACCTGAAGGGCTGGAGCTTTCTTGCTCATTTCTATAATTTTCGCCAAGTTCAGGCGGCTAGAAAAATCCGCTGAGTTTATCAACCAAGCAGGACGGCTTCGATCCCGGCTATTTCGCAAAACTTTACCAGCTCCTTGACGTGATTACCCGGTATGCCGTGCACATGGTTTGCTGGAAACGCGTTTACAAATTCGTCAAACGAGGTTTTGAGCCTCACGTACATGTGGGGCCACGTTGGGTCGGTCTTACCCTTAATCCTCCTTTTTTCCTCTTCCGGCAGATCAACCGATTCGCGCTCATTATGACCATGAATGGCCTGTCTTCAGACATGCCCATTCTAGCCAGCGTCACTTCGCCGGGGGCTGCATCAAATTCCACGGACGCACCTCCCTTCGGGAAGTACCTCTCGACCGCAGGCCAAAGGGTTATCTTCTTGAAGTTTTCGCGCGGGTCGTAGCTCCTCGAGGCATACCAGCTGGAGCGCTCCCCGGAATTTGCTAAAACCCAAAGGTCGTCCTCCGGTACGTACAGCCTCACATCGGCGAACAAAACTGGAACCCCTCTTCCGATATACTTAAGGATCTGCATTGTGAGCGCTCCTTGAGCGTCCGCTTCCGTAGCGCATACGAATGGTTCTTTGGGGCCATTCCAGTCTTAAGGATCGTTCATTATCATTTCTGCCACGTCGGTAGTCACGACGTTTTCCGTGAATTCCCGTTGACCCTTGATCCCGCAGAAATCGAAGTCGTAATCAGAACTTACTTTTCTCATGGCCAAGTAAAGCCTTAACTGCTGCTTGAGGATCTCAGGCGTTAGGCCTTTTCCGTATTCAATCCTATCACCTAAAAGAGATGAAAGCCACGAGAAGCCCTTCTCGACCTCCTCCGGACTTACTCTGTTCATCTCTTCGCGCAAAAGCATCTGATCAATGCTGTACTCAGTAAGCCCAAAGTATTTTTGGAATGGTACCATGTGAAAATAACCGGTCTCCATGCCCATTGAATGGCCGCCATAGGAACCGTAAACCTGCCCTTTCAAAGAAGCATAGGCTTCTGCGGCCGTTATCCAAGTCAGTATTTTATCGCGCGCTCGTTTGTCCTCTAGGTCGCCAACTACCCTTTCGGTGTTAATGCCCGCCTGCCCCAAGGCTCCAGACGTTGCCAGTAATCCCACGTTACCAGGATATCCTCCTTCGTTATTCGAAAACTTCAGAATAGGTTTATCCTTTCCCAATATATTAACCAAGGGCCAGACGAGGTAGGGGTAATTCCAAATGTAATATTGCAGGATAAGGATGCCGACCCCCTCCTTTTGTAAGCACTCTCCCATTTCTTTGGCTTCCTTGACAGAAGTGATGACCTTTGGCGCCTTTACGATCCTAGGGCGAACCCCTTTATAGTCAAGTGACCCTTCAAGAAAGTCTGAAAGCGCCTGAACTTTTTTTCCGCATAAAGGCTCTAACTCTTCCATGGCCCAGGGTCTTTCATCTCCGAGCATAGCAATCCCTACGGGAACAATTCTCATTTTATTATAGGATAAACCGAATATTTTTAAGTCCATCCAAATAAATAGTGAAAAAAGATTCTAATACGAGGGTTGTAATTAAGCTATAAACCTATTTAAAAATTCATACAATAAGGACGGCTCACCCTTCCCTTTAAAGCGTTCTCCCGGACATCTTATGAGCAAAATATATTTCGGGATAAACAACTGTTGGGCGGTGAAGAGGCGGCCGCTAACCGAAGACTGGGCGGAGGTGTACAGGAGGTTGGACGTGGATAAAGTCCAGTTTTCCTTTGACCTCTTGGAGCCGAGGACCTCGAAGAACGCCCTAGAGTACGAACCGGCCCGCGTGAAGAAGGTGGGCCAGGCTTACGGATTAAAGATGCACTCGACTTTTACGGGGCTAGCTACCTATCCTGCTCGTAGGGTCCAAATCGACAAAGAGATAATGGAGGGGGTTAAGGTCCTGCGCGGGCGCGCCAAGTCCCTCGGGCTGGAAATGCTGTTGTGGGAGCCGATGCCCGTGCCCAGGGAAAAACCCTGGACGCTTGAAGACGCCCGCGAGGTGCTGAAAACCTCAAATCAAGGAGATGGGGTACCGGTTAAGCTGACCATCGACGTCGGCCACCAGTGCAGATCGGAGGGCCCGGACGGTGACCCGTACGAGTGGCTGGCCGAGCTTGCAACGGATTCCCCGGTCATCCACCTCCAGCAGACGGACGGGAAGGCCGACAGGCACTGGCCCTTCTCCCCTAGCTTCAACGAGATCGGCATAATAAAGGCAGATAAGGTGATCTCGAGCATCGAGAAGTAGGGGGGCAAAGGAGGTCCACGCTTTCCTCGAGTACATCCCGCCGTTCGAGGAAAACGACCAAGAAGTGATCAAAAACCTTGAAGAAACGGTGAAGTACTGGAAAAAATACCTGTAGCTGAAACTATTCCCTATCGGAGGAGTTCCTCGTTAGGCTGAGGATAAAAGGAAANAGAAAAAGAAAGAAAAATTTGGATATTTTGATTTTCGGAAAAAAAGCTAGCGCACCAAATCCTTCAGATAACTGTAACCCTTCAAGATACCTTCCTCGAACCCGAACAAGGGATCCTCATTCTCAACGAACAGCATTCCCCCGTACTTTACTTCTATCAAAGCCGAGATCAGCGAATGCCAGTTTACCTCTCCCCAGCCTGGCACCCTATACCGCCACCAGTCATTACCGAGGATGCCCTCGCGAGAAAGCCTGCCTCTTATGATCTCGGTATCCTTGGCGTGCACGGAGTAAATCCTGTCCGAGTAGTCGCGTACAGCTTGAAGGTAGTCGATGAACTGCCATATTAAATGAGATGGGTCCAAGTTTATACCCAAGGCACGCGAAGGGACTAGATCAAATAATTTCTTCCACGTAGAGGGTGCGTGTGCAAAATTAAATCCTGGATAAATCTCAAAAGCTATTTTAATTCCTTGAGATGACGCAAAGTCGGCCACCTCAGGGTAGACCTCCGAGTATTTAGCATAATTTTCTTCGAGCTTATTCGAAAATTTTCCGCATGAGCCCACTATCACCTCTACATCGGAGGAGGCCGCGAGCTCTACCACCTTCTTCATACGACCAATAACGATTTTCCTCTTTTCAGCGTCTGGATCGAGCAAATTCTGCCAGAAATCCAGTTCCAACTTCTGGTCATACTTTTTTGCAAGCGAACGCAGCTCGGCGCCCTGTACCTTTTCTGGATCTGCTATCGAACCTGGGGCAGACATTAGTTCAAGTCCCTCGAAACCGTTTTTTTGCGCCCACTCAAACGTCCTCTGAATATCGCCCATTTGCCTGTCTACGACAAAACCCAAGCGCATAAGCTAGCTCTTTGGGTACATTTATACTTTTTCTCAACTCGGCTTCAGCCGCCGAAGCCGCCGAAGCCGCCGACCGAATTATTTTTTCCGCTAAATCAAGGTCTTTAGCTGAGTCATCCGCTCCGGAGAGGTACGGCCTGGAATCGGCAATAGCCGAGATGAAGGACTCTGTCTCCTCCTCGAAAGCCCACTTGAAGCCGACCCTCGGGTAAACCACGTCCGAATCAGCCCCTTTAAGAGTCACGCTGGCAGTGGTGTTGCGGTAAAGCGGGGGTGGGGCTTCAACGGCTATCTCCAGATCCTTATAGTAGGCCGAGTATTCTTCGGTCCACCGACCTAGGTTCACGGAACCGAATTCCAAGGAAATCATGTACCCCGCGTCCAAGTGAGATACAAGGAAACCTCCACTGCGGTGTGCTGATACAACGCGGGGCTCTCCAAAGAGGTAACGAACTGTATTCACCAAATGTATTTGTTCGAGTAAGTCATCGTAAAGCTGTATAAAAGAGGGTGGAAGTTCTGGATAAGACTTAACGATCTGAGGGACTTTTTCATTGCTTGTCAAGGGTTTAATCTGGGGCTCGCCAAAGGTCCAGTTGCCTCCAAAATAAGTAGCCCTCGCGTAAAGTGGAGGACCTTCCGAAGAAATTTTTTCGCGGGCAAGCCTCATCCCTGCATCGTATCTTTTCATGTAACCCACGAAAGCTATCAGGGAACGTTTTTTTGCTTCCTCCGCTACCCTTACCGCGTCCTTATAAGAGGTAGCTAGTGGTTTTTCCACGAATACGTGTTTTCCCGCGCTAAGGGCGTCCATTGCTATGGGAAAGTGCGAGTACTTGTCCGTAAGGATGAAAATCGCCTCCACATCTTTATTTTCCAAAAGGTCGTGGTAATCCGCGTACCAAAGCGGTACGTGCCAACGCGTGGCAACGCTCGCGGCTAGGTTAGGCTTTACATCGGATACTGCTAATAACTGCGCCCTTTCGTTGCGGACTATGGAGGGTATGTGAGCACTTTGACTTATAAAGCCGCAACCTATCACGCCTACCCCCAATTTCATCTTTTTCACCGGATACCCCGTTATGTCGGAATAACCGATGACATATAAAAGTTTGGGTTATGTTTCCCGAGAGCAGGCGGTGAATGCGCTTTTAATTGTGGCCAGTACGTCAGTGAAGTACGGGTCAAGTGAACTGACATCCTCCCCTCCCTGAAGGCTGAGGTTCCTACACCATCGACGGTACCCCCATCAGTTCTAATCCAGAGGTCTTATTCCACCTCAGGCCCTTTTTTATGGGCTTATCAGGCGTGAATTCCATGGCCCGTGGGTACAGTTTTAATACCATTAGTAAAGCTTCGGTTATCAATTCACCTCCTCCCTGAAGGTCGGAGCTATCTTATTAATGTGTTCTGACATCCTCTCATCCCTGAAGGATGGAGGTTCCTGCTTCAACGAAGCATAGCTAATACCTTCACGATTCAGGTATCCCGCCAGAGGCATCTCCACAGGCGTGAATTCGGGAATGCCCTTCCC
>JGI20128J18817_1000214_pt1 | contig 18695 bp, 17 predicted proteins | sample JossMetagenome_FD_18817 | JGI IMG/M metagenome (IMG submission 18817)
GTGCCACCGGGAGGTGGAGGACCGATAAATCTCCCGAAGAAGCGACGACTACCGATGAATTGGCGGAGATGTACCGCATGCAGTTGAAGAAAATAAGTCGACCTTAGCGGCCTTTTTCTTTGCGTTGTTGAGGCGTCTAGGGCAAGGAAGGCGTTAACCCCGTCGATGAGGTTTCCTGAGTGGGGTGCACTCGAGCCTGGGAGGAACGAGTTCAGCTCAACGATGTGGGTGAGTGCAGGGCCGGTATCTGGTGCGCGAAGCAAGGAAGGCCCGTCTGCGGAAAGGGAAGCTTTTTCATCCCGTCATTTTGCCCGAAAGGGTTAAATTCGTAACGCTATGCTGTTTGTGCAGCTTGATTTAGGTGCGCATCATCGCGTAATTCCCGAGCCCGCGGGAGGAGAGGTGGGTGGCCTTGGCTGACGTTCCCAAACAACGCAAGAACTACATCGAAGTTTATCCGATTGAAGAACCCTATTCGTATGCGGGTATAAGGCGGGAAACAATTACGAATTCTATGCTTTACGAGGTAATAGAACCCAGCCTTAACGCCGATGAAGTCAAAGTCATAGACCAGATAAAGAAGTACTTAATGGAGGAATGGGTAGTTCCCCTTGATCAGCTAACCTTGGATAGGGTTTCGGCCGTGGGACTACTCAAGAAGGCGGTGCTCGACGTGATTAAGCGCAACAAGATCAAGCTGAACCAGTCTTTGCTTGACAAGTACTACTATTTTCTCGTAAGGGATCTGATAGATTATGGCAGGATATCTCCCCTTCTGAAGGATCAAAACGTTGAAGACGTGGTTTGTAACGGCGTTGCCATTCCGGTATTCGTTGTGCACAGGAAGTACGGTGAGCTACAAACGAACATCGTATTCAACACCGAGGACGAACTCGACACCATGGTTGAAAGACTGGCCTTCATGGCGAATAAAGACGTCTCCCTGGCCAAACCCATAGTTGACGGCATACTACCCAACGGGAGCCGTGTGCTGATAACTTACAAGAAGGAGGTGTCGGGTGGAGGCTCGACTTTTACCATTAGGAATTTCAGGCCGGAGCCCTTGACTATAATCGACATGATCCAGGGGAATGTGCTCGAGCCAAGAGAGGCCGCTTATATATGGGAGCTGCTGGAAGCTAGAAAGTCGGTCGTGATCATAGGCTCTACTGGGGCGGGCAAGACCACGTTGCTCAACGCGGTGCTTGACTTCATCGACCCTCAAGAGAGGATAGTCACCATAGAGGAGACCCCGGAGTTGAGGCTGGAAAGGGAAAACTGGGTATCCCTTCACAGCAAGGGAATAGAGGGTGAGCAGTCCAGCATCACCCTCTTCGAATTACTAAAGGCGAGCTTGAGGCAAAGGCCCGACTACATAGTCGTGGGGGAAATAAGGGGCGAAGAGGCGTCAGTCTTCTTCCAATCCATAATGACTGGGCACGGTGGCCTTACGACCATACACGCGGATAGCGTCGACTCTATGATCAACCGTTTGATAAGCCCGCCCATATCCGTTTCACCGTCCCTCATACCCGCCGTTTCTGCAGTAATTCACATAAGCCGCGTGGTGACTCCCAAGGGGTACGTCAGGAGGGTCAGCTCAATAGACGAAATAACCGGTTATGACCCATCGAGTAATCGCGTCAACTATCAAAACTATGCCTCATGGAATCCCTCCAAGGACTCCGTCGATTACGGCAACAGTTTAGTCGTCGAAGCCATAGCCAATTCCGTGAAGAGGCCGCTCAAAGAGGTGTATCTGGAGATCGAAGATAAGGCCGAGGTGTTGAAGTGGATGCTTAGGACGCACAGGACGGATAGGAGCGCCGTTGTTTCCGTGATGCGGGGCTATTACAGCAATAAGAAAGAGGTCGTCATAAAAGCGCGTTTGTCCAATCAGGCAGGTGAGCTTTCTTGAAGAAAAGGCTAACCGAGCTATTTAAAAAGAAGATCGATGTGACGATCGAAATAGGGGGTGGAGATAACTCGAGCACTCGCGTCCCCGTCGCGCCGGAGGATGTTGGTGAATTTGGGTCGTCCAGGCAAGGGGCGGAAGAAAGCCCACAAGCGGGTCTCGATAAAGCGGCTTTTCAGGCAGTAGGAAACCCGTCGTTGGTAAGGGCGGCCAACTGGGCGAAGCATAACGCGAATTTCCTTTCCTTTTTAAAACCGCTGATAAGGCAATACGGCCCGGAGTTGAAAAAGGCTGGCATACACGTTGACGAGGAAGACTTCATGGGGCTATGGGCGTTGATAATATTCTCATCTGCTTTGGGTTCTTTCGTGGCTTCGGCAGCGCTTCTCTATTGGTTCTTTCGCGGGTTGGTTTTCTCGTTGGTGATGGGTGCATCGATTGGGCTGATTGGATTCGCGGCAGGTGTGGGGTTGCCCGCCTTTTACATTTCGTCCAAGAAGTCCTCAAGGAAGGCGGAGCTAGAAGCCGTGCTACCCTTCATAGTGGAAAGGTTCGCTAGTTACGTGGAAGCCGGGGCTCCTTTGAGGGAACTGATAACCTCGTTTAACAACAGGCGGATATACGGGGTTTGGGTTGATGAAGTGAATAACATAATAAAGGAAATCCAGTTGTTGGGCTTATCTCCTTCCGACGCGCTTATGAATGCGGCCAAGAGGTCTCCCTCCGAGAAACTCTCCAGTTTCATATCCAGTTTCGTGCTCGGCGCGAAGAGTAGCTTAGACTTGAGGTCTTTCATAAATGCCGAGAGGGCGGAAATAATGAAGGATAAGCAGGCTACCGTCGAGAGGTTCTTGGAGAATCTGGGGGCACTGACGGAGAGCGTTATTTCGCTTTTCGTGATCCTTCCCATAACGATATTGACCATGGGGATGGTGGCTTCCACAATAGGGGGAGGTTTCTTTGGTTTAAACCCGACAGCGCTGATAGTGGTCACGAGTTTCGTGCTGATGCCCCTCATGTTCATGGTGGCGATGGAGAGCGTCAAATCGATCACGCCAAAGATTTGACCCGCCCTACATCCGCTCAAACAAGGGAACGCCTGACCCGGTTAACGGCTAAACGCAGCCATCCGAATGGCGTCAGGTCATCATTTGTTTTCTTTTTCGATCATCCTTGCCATGGTCCACCTGATCGTTGAAATTATCTCACGGGTCCTCCTTGGGTCGTTTACGTTCCTTATCCATATCTGTTTTATGTTGTTATCCTCATCCACGGAAACGTCGTAAGATAGCCCTTGGCCGGTCGGAATTTGACCTTGTTGTTCTTTCAGCTTATCCTTCTTTTCGTAATCCCTGAGCACTTTTTCCACGAAGAAGGATTTAAACGGTGGAGTATCCTGGTTTAGCGGGACCAGCACGTCTATCTTGATTTCGTTGTCGTGCTGGAAAATAGCCGCAACCTTTTTTTCACCAATGGTTATTTGCGTTGTGGGAGTTTCCGTTTGTGCTGCTTCGGGCTTGGGTTGAGCCGTTTCCTGTGGGGGTTTGGGGCTGGACTTTTCTACAACGGGTTGTGCAACGGGCGGCGAGGGGTTTCCTTCCTCTTTGATCTCCGTGGGGACCGGTTTTTGTTGAGTTTCTCCCTTGACTGCCGAAGCTTTCTCGATTAAACTTATGGTTGCCTTTAGTCCTATAATCTCGTTCTCGAGGTCTTCTATCTTCTTCTTCATCCAACTGAGTACTCTGGCCTGGTCTTCGTCGCTTTCCATACGATACCAGGTAACCGGGTCGCGTAAAAATGTTGCGGGTGCGGTTGTTCTCGACTTAGGAGCTTGTCGGACACGACCCGCCATATATCATCGGAAATCGCTCTTTTGTCCCGGTGGCCGTCTATTTCGATGAGTTCACCCCTGCGCACTAGCTCTTTGTACTTTTCGAAGGCTTTTTCTTCGATTTCCTTCCCATCGGTGAGTTGAGGCTTCTGCTTGGAGCGCGCTAGGCGTTGCGCTGCCAGTTCAGGTTCTACATCTAAAAAGAAGGCGAGGTCAGGTTTTATGGCAAATTTGTTGAGCTCGCGAATGTAGCTCTCCGGTATTCCCATTCCGCCTTGGTACGCTAGGGTTGAGTAAAGATATCTATCGCAAATGACGAATTTACCCTGCTGAAGCGCGGGCTTTATGACAGTTTCGACGTGCTGGAAACGATCTGAGGTGAAAAGAAGGGTTAGCGAATTATGAGGGACCTGTTTTTCTTTGCGCAGGATGTTTCTAATGCACTTTCCGACCGGTCCCTCGCTAGGCTCGGCAGTGAGCAACGGCGATAAGCCCGCTTTGGCAAGGCGCTTGCGCAGCATACGGGCCTGCGTCGTTTTACCAGAAGCATCAATACCCTCTAAGACTATGAACGCTCCTTCCATCCCAGTAGAGTGGCCTGCGGTATATGGGTTTTTTGACTGTCATCAGTTCTTCCTTGAGTGGTCTCGTTCTCCACCGTTTAGGCGAAAAGGGCTGGAGGCCTTTTATCCGAGAAGCGATTCAGATTGGGTATCCGCTTGCACGCGAGCTCGAAGCGGTTGTATGCCGTGGTTGACCACTACCTGGAGCTTGCTCGCGCGAATTGCGAGAACGAATTGGGAAAGCAGTACATCAGGAGGGCTTCGAACATATGTGAGCGTTTCGATTTGCCCAAGCCCTTTTACCTGAAAAGGGGATATTGCCCTACCTGCGGCGTCCCCCTGGTGCCTGGAAAAACTGCCAGGGTCAGGGTCAACCATGGTAAGTTGGTCGTGACTTGTCTCGTATGTGGGTCCGTCATGCGTCGGACTTTTCCCAAGCGGACCAAGATTTCACCTCACGAAGATCGCTTTCCGCAACCGCTTGCGGGTAAACCTTAATAGGTGGGGGAGTAATCTTAGTGATTAAACGATGGAATACGTGTACGCCTCGCTTTTGATTCACCAGGCAGGAAAAGAGGTCACAGAAGAGAGCTTGAAGAAGGTGCTTGAAGCAGCTGGCATACAGGTAGATGACATTAGGGTAAAGGCAACTGTAGCAGCCCTTAAGAATGTAAATATAGACGAAGTTCTCAAGAGCGCTACCGCTGCTCCGGTGGCCCCGGTGGTTGCGGCTCCCCAGGCCAAGCCTGAGGAGGCGGCGAAGCAGCCGGAGAAGAAAGAAGAACCCAAGGAAGAAGAGAAAGAAGAAGAGGAAGCAGCCGAGGGGTTGGGCGCGCTCTTCGGATAGCAGTGGCTTTCCTTGGCAAATCGGTCGATCCAAAGGGGTTTTGTGGTGATCCCGTTTGGGTAGAAACAAGCCTTTCGCCAGAAAGGCGAGGCTCGCCAAGGCCAACAGGAGGACCGAGCCAGTGCCAGTTTGGGTAGTCCAAAAGACCGATGGGAAAGTTCGTCGCACTAGGAAGATGAGGAGCTGGCGGAAGAGCCCAAGGCTCAAGCTTTGATCGACAAGTGAATCTTTTCAGCCCGAAATTAGGGATTATTCGTCCAAATGGGTTTTGTAAAGGGTAGCACTTGTTCGTCTGCTTCCCGCTCAGACTTCCGCTCTGGAATCTCAAAGCGGCCAATTGCCTATGCCCTTGCGACCGCGTTTGTAGCGAGGGCGTGCGAGAGGAGCAGTGAGCGCTTCGCTGCAGGGGGTTGGTGAAGCGCTGGGCAGGGGTCGGTCTTTTGTGGATAGTTAAAGCGATCGCGTTTTAACTAGATTTAAACGCTACCGGTAATGTCAACGCATGCGCGATCTGTTGCTTTTGTTGGTGTTTTTGACCTTGCTGGTGGCCCAAGCAGTGGCCATAGATCAAAGCGGGACTTACGCTATAAGTATGAACATGGACATAAATCCCGCTTCACAGGATTATCTCGCAAATAACCTGAGGTTGGCAGAGGCTGAGGGAGATCGCGTTTTCATACTGGTTTTGACGACTCCGGGTGGGGATTCGGCCAATATGCTTAACATGATAAGCGATATAAATAATTACGAAAAAAATTACAACGGAACTTTTATCGTGTATGGAGTATCGCCAGGGGTTTTCAGCGCTGGTTCGCTGATATCGGAAGCGGCTAACTACATATATCTTCAGAACGGGTCGAGTTTTGGTGGGGCGTCGCCCATCTTTTCTTCGCCTGAGCCGACTTACGTCGTCCAAAAAATAATGGGAGCGTACGCAGAGCTGGCTTCCTCCGAAGCCTCTAGTCACGGGAGAAACGGGACCGCGGCGGGTATGATGGTTTCCGCGAACGTGTCGGCTACTGAGGGGGGTCTAACGTATACTTGGGTTCAAGCCGTAAGGCTTCACGTGGTGAACGGCTACGCCGACAACTTATCTCAGCTCGTCTCGTTGCTGAAGGCCCAGCGCTTGATCCCGGCGGGGGCCGATGTGAAGGTGATCGGGCCCAGCTTAGCTGATCAGTTTCGCTACGACCTTAGCAATTCAACGCTGGACGCACTCCTAGTGGACCTGGGCTTCTTCGCGATCCTCGTCGATCTATATCACCCCACGGGGGCCTTAACTTTGGTAGGTGTCATCTCCTTGATATTAGGTCTCTACGGCATGGGGGTCGTGGGAGCGTCACCGGTGGCACTCCTGCTCTTCGCCATAGCTGGGGCATTCATGTTCTTGGAGCTAAAGGCAGGTCACGGCCTTTTTGCCGCCTCTGGAATAATCATATCCCTTATCGCGTTATTCCTCATATACGGCGAGGTGCTCATCGTCCCCCCGTCCGGTTTTCCGTCAACGCCCTCCGCTCCCGGCTACTTCACTCGCACTTCCGTCTTTTCTTTGATCACCGGCGTGGAGTTTGGGTTGATGGCAGTAACGCTAGGCCTGGGGGTATTCTACCTGGATAAGGTAAGGGAAGCCCTTAAAAGCAAGCCCAAGCTGCTGAGCACCGAAAGGTTGATCGGGTCTACGGGTAAGGCAGTGCAGGACTTCATCGGAGGAAAGGGCGTTGTTGTAGTGGCATCAGAAGAGTGGTCCGCGGTTTCCGATGATAAAATCCTCAGGGGTGATGAGGTAACCGTGGTAGGTGTGGAAGGCATCATTCTCCGTGTGAAGCTCAAGCGGTCCGAGGGGAACTACGATACGTCAAACCAAGCCTCGGGATAACAGCGTTATACTTAATAGCGCCTGACGGATTAAACCCATGCAAAAGGGCCTTTCCGTCGTAGGTCTTCGCGTATCTGTTAAGAATGGTAAGCGCATTTTAGATGGTGTCACGCTTGAGCTACCGCCTGGAGAGGTTCGCGTCGTAATGGGGCCTAACGGGTCGGGAAAAAGCACCTTAGCGTTGACGTTGGCCGGTTCGCCAGATTTCGTGGTGGAATCTGGGGAGGCCACTTTGGATGGGGAAGACTTGCTTGGGCTTCCGCCCGACGCCCGCGCCAAGAAGGGTCTGTTTCTGGCCTTTCAAAAGCAGATCGAAATACCCGGAGTTCCCCTCAAGGACATGCTATGGGAGGCGTTCAGGGCCAGGTGGGAGGGGGAAGGCAGGCCTTCCATAGTCGATTTCAGGAAGAACCTTACGGCTGTTGCACAATCGCTGTCCTTTCATCCCTCTTTCCTTGAAAGGGGTATAAACGAGGGCTTCTCGGGGGGTGAGGGGAAGAAGTCGGAGGTATTGCAGATGCTAATGTTGAAACCAAAAGTGGCAATACTGGACGAGATCGACTCGGGTTTAGATGTTGACTCCCTAAGGGTGGTGGCAGCGGCCGTAAACGGTTTCTCCAAGGATTGCCGTTCAGCGCTGATAATCACCCACCATTACGATATCTTGAATTATGTCACGCCAACCGTGGTTTACGTGATGAAGGAAGGGAAGATAGTCGACAAAGGTGGCCCGGATTTGGCGAAGGTAATTGAGCAAGAAGGGTATTCACGCTGGGAGGCGAGTTGAAGTGTCCAAGATCTTCCAAGAAGTGCGTGGGCTGAACGAGGGTGTAGTCAGGCAGCTGTCCAATGAGAAGGGGGAACCGGAATGGATGCTCAAAAAGAGGCTTTATTCTTTATCCGTGTTCGAGAGCAAGCCGTTGCCAACTTGGGGGCCTGATCTGAGCGGGCTCGATTTGAACGATCTCGCTTACTACGTTAAGCCGCCGGCCCAGACAACTCACGACATTAACGGGCTTCCAGAGAACCTGAGGAAGACGTTTGACGCACTCGGTATTCCAGAAGCGGAGAGGGATTTTCTAGCAGGTAACGGGGCGATGTATCAATCGGAGGTGATATACGAGAGGATGAAGGACCAACTGATGAAGCAGGGGGTTTTATTCATGAGTACCGACGAGGCGGTCAAGGAGCACCCCGAACTCTTGCAAAAGTATTTCATGACTAGATGCGTTCCGCCCACTTATCATAAGTTTGCCGCGTTAAACGGAGCAGTTTGGAGCGGCGGAACCTTCCTTTACGTCCCCAGGGGCGTGAAAGTGCAGATGCCAGTGCAGGTCTTCTTCTTATTCGATCACCCGTCCATGGGGCAGTTCGAGCACACGGTGATAGTTGCAGAAGAGGGTGCTTCGGTGGAGTACATCGAGGGTTGCTCCGCCCCAGAGTACCTTAAGGGAGGCCTCCACGCGGGTGTGATGGAAATATTTGTCGGCAAGGGAGCCCGCGTGAGGGTGACCACTATTCAAAACTGGAGCAAGAACGTTTACAACCTCGTGACAAAGCGCGCCATAGTAGAGGAGGAGGGGAAAATGGAATGGGTTGAGGCGTCCCTCGGTAGCAAGGTTACCATGCTTTACCCTGCCAGCGTTTTGAGCGGCAGGGGAGCAAGGGCCGAGCACCTTTACGTGTCTCTCGCTTCGGAGGGACAGGTCCTCGATACGGGGGCGAAGATAACCCACGCAGCCCCAAATACATCTGCGTACGTTGTCTCTAAAAGCATTTGCAAGGGTAATGGTAGGGCGACGTACAGGGGATTGGTGCGCGTAAACCCAGGGGCCAAGGGTTCCGTGAGTTCTGTCAAGTGCGACTCGTTGTTGCTTGACAGCGCTAGCTCCACCGCCACGTTCCCTGCGGAGGAGGTTTACGATGAGGATTCAGACGTCTCTCACGAAGCGTCCGCGGGTAAGATAGCCGAAGAACAGCTTTTCTATTTGATGAGCAGGGGCTTTTCTAGAGAAGAGGCAGCGGCGTTAGTGGTACGCGGCTTCATGGAGCCCGTGACCAAAAAGATACCTCTAGAATACGCGGTTGAGTTCAATAGGATCGTGGACCTCGAGATGAAGGGGGCGGTGGGCTGAGATGACAGACCTCGAGGAGTTCAGGCGTGAAACGGAGTCAAAGTACCTCGCTCTTCCTCTGCCTAAGTGGAAGCAAGAAGTAGGCGGAAAAATAGTTTATCGTGAGGAGCTCAAGTATTCCGATTACGCGATCCCCCTTCCTTCCGCGTTCCCGAAACCTGACACGGCGGGATTTGCCCTCGTTGGAAAAGGCGATTACGTCGCGAGGCCTCTTTTGGAATGCCAGGGCGATCCTTGGCTGTCCGGGGAGCTTTTCAGGTCTTCTGACGACAAACTCGAGCTATTGGCTCTGGCGGGGTGGAAGCATGGGCTTTTCTTGGACATACCGCCTGGCTCGAGCGCGTTCGTCAAAGTCGAGTTAACCGAAGCCGCACCCTTCAGGCTCATAATCAGGGTTGGGCAGAAGGCCAGCCCGGAGATCAAGGTGAGGTACTTCCAGTCGGGCAAGTCGGTGGGATTTGGTACTTCTCTTTTGCAGCTTTACGGCGAGGAAGGCTCTCGCCCTACGCTGAACGTGCTCGGAGGGTATTCGCGGGTAGAGTTTTCCGCGCTTGAGGGGCGGCTGGGCCCTAACTCGAGCGCGAGGATTACCACTTTCATCTCATCAGGCGACTACGGGCGCCATGTAGGTCGGCTGTGGCTGGACGCTGGGTCAGAGGTAAAAGCCGTAGTTGGAGAGTACGTCTCGAAGAATTCATTTGGAGATTCCCTGTTCAGCGTATCGCACCGCTCGGCTTCGACCAGCGATGTCGATATGAGGGCCGCGGTGCTTGGGAAAGGGGTTCTGAGGGGGGTCACGAAAATAGAAAGGGGTGCCGTCGGCAGTAAGGCAAACTTACAGGAAAGAGTTTTAATGGTCGGAAGTGAGGCTAAGGCCGTGACTTCCCCTTCGTTGGACATTTACGAGAAAGACGTTCAGGCTAAGCATGGTTCTTGGGCAGGTAGAATAGGGTCGAACGAGCTGTTTTACCTCAGGAGCAGGGGCTTGAACGAGGAGCAGGCGGTGGCCCTTGTGCTCAGGGGGCTTTTCGAGCCGCTTTTAAGCGTTTTCCCGGCTGCTGATGTATTGGGGGATACAATCGATGGTTGAGGGAGTCGATGTCGTCGAGAGGATTAGGCGCGACTTCCCGATCTTTTCGAGAAGGGAAAACGGAAAACCCTTGGTTTACTTGGACAGCGCTGCGACAAGCCAGAGACCAGTTCAGGTGATAAACGCGGTAGTTGAGTTTTATGAGAAGATGAATTCTAATGTGCACCGCGGACTTTATGCCCTCAGCGAGGAGGCCACTGAGGCGTACGAGAACGCCAGAAAAAGCGTGGCCTCCTTTCTTGGGTGTAAACCAGAAGAGTTGATTTTCACGAGAAACGCGACGGAAGCGCTAAACCTCGTGGCCTTTTCTTGGGGAAGGGCAAACCTAAGTAAAGGTGATGTGATCGTTACCACCCAGATGGAGCACCACAGCAACATGCTCCCTTGGCAGATGTTGGCTGCCGAAAAAGGCGCGAGGCTTGAGTATGTACGGATTACGGAAGATGGTCTCCTTGACCAGGCCTCTCTCGAGGAAAAGCTTTCACTAAATCCGAAGATTTTGGCCTTGACGCAAGTTTCTAACGTGCTGGGGACGATCAATGACGTCAAAACGATAGCAAAGCGGGCACATGAAGTGGGCGCTATCTGCTTGGTTGACGGCGCTCAAAGCGTACCGCACATGCCAGTCGATGTCAGCGATTTGGGTTGCGACTTTTTGGCTTTCTCCGGTCATAAGATGTTGGGTCCAATGGGCATAGGGGGACTTTTCGGCAGGTATGATTTACTTGATTCGATGCCACCTTTCCTCACGGGGGGTGAAATGATAAAGGAAGTTTCGTTGAAGGGGGCAAGTTGGAACGACGTGCCTTACAAGTTCGAGGCCGGGACCCCAAACGTAGAAAAGGGGCGATAGGGCTTTCGGCGGCCGTCAGCTACTTGAGGTCGCTTGGGATGAGCTGGGTGAGGTCTCATGAGGTCGAGTTGACGGCTTACGCGCTTTCTCTATTGGATCGCGAAGCCGGCGTTGCCGTTTATGGCCCGAGGGAAGAGGACCGGAGGGGAGGTGTGATATCTTTTAATGTGAGCGGCGTACACGCGCATGATGTCGCGCAGATACTCGATAGCGAGGGTGTCACCATACGTTCTGGCCATCATTGCGCGATGCCAGTCATGGAGAGGTACCGGCATACCGGCGGCCGCAAGGGCTAGCTTTTACGTTTACAACGACGAGGGTGACGTGGACGCGCTTTTACGCGGCATAAGGAAGGTAAAGAGGGTGTTCTCAGTTGGACGAGGATATATACCGTGAGGTCATACTCGATCATTACAAACACCCCAGCAATTTCGGGCACCTGCAAAACCCCAATGGGAAGTATAGGGATTCTAATACCAATTGCGGGGATACCATACAGATGGAGATCAGGTTGGTCGGGGACAAGCTGGAGGACGTGAAATTCACTGGCGTCGGCTGTGCCATATGCATAGCTTCAGCCTCTTTGCTCACGGAAACGGTGAAGGGGCGTAGCGCAGACGAAGTTTTGAAGATGGGTGAAAAGGACATCCTTTCCCTGTTGGGTTTGTCGAGCATAACCCCAGAGCGCGGTAAGTGCGCGATGTTGCCGCTCAAGGTACTGAAGATGAGCGTGCTGCAGGCACAAAAGCAAGCTTAAGCGTGGCGGATTTCTCTCCTTATGGACGTAGCTGACCCTTCAGAATATGAGCTTAGGGTTTTGAAAGAAAGGGGCTTTGTCAGGAAGAAGTGCAAGGTATGCGGCACCTACTTCTGGACTAAGGATCCCAATAGGGAGACGTGTGGCGAAGCACCATGCGATCCTTATACGTTTACCGATTCCAAGAAGTTCAAGTCGAGCTACACGCTTTCCTCCATGAGGCAGTACTTCCTCGGTTTCTTCGCCAAAAGGGGTCACACGGTTATCCCCCCCAGGCCCGTGGTTGCCCGTTGGCGCGATGACCTTTACCTCACCAGCGCTAGCATAGTTCTCTTCCAACCGTACGTCACCAGCGGCATGGTACCACCGCCGGCCAACCCGTTGGTCGTATCTCAGCCCTGCGTTAGATTCGTCGATATAGATAGGGTCGGGCTGACTGCCGGCAGGCACTTGACCATATTCGAGATGGGGGGTGCCCATGCTTTCAACAGCCCCGATGACAAAAAGTACTGGAAAGATGAGACCGTGGGATATGGCCTTGATTTCCTGGAATCTCTAGGCGTCCCCGAAGATGAGATAACCCTGAAGGAGGATTTTTGGGAGGGTGGGGGAAACGCGGGGCCTGCGTTCGAGGTGATAGTGGGGGGCTTGGAGCTCGAAACCCTTGTGTTCATGAAGTTCGTTGACCGCAACGGCGAGTACGTAGAGATGCCTATGCAGGTGGTGGATACCGGCTACGGTCTAGAGCGCTTTGCCTGGATGTCGCAGGCCACGCCCACGGCTTTTGAGGCGATTTTCCCCGGACTGCTTCCGAAGTTCTTGGACTTTGCAGGGGTGGAAATGCCCGGGCGCGAACTCTTGACTAAAATGACTAAGGCCTCGATATACGCTTTGGGTGATCAGGTGGAAGCCGACCAATTGATGGCCAAGGCGATGGGTATGAGTGACGAGGAGTACGCTAAAAAAGTTAAGCCATTTCAGCAGGTCGGTGCCCTCCTCGATCACACTAAGACCATAGCCTTTTTGCTTTCAGATGGCGTTATTCCCTCGAACGCAGGAGAGGGTTACTTGGCCCGGCTGATCATGAGGAGGGCGCTGAGGCTTAAGTTACTCTTGGGGATCAAGGCGAGCCTCAGCGAACTGGTCGCCCTTCAGATAGGTTATTGGAAGGGTGATTTTCCCTCCCTTGAGAGAGATGAGGTTCGCTCGCTGGAGCTGGTTGACATGGAAGAGGGCAAGTACCGTGATGCCCTTCAAAAGGGGCTATCGGTACTGGAGAGGCGCATGAGCGACGTTGCAAAGGGTAGTGTTGACGAGGACCTACTGGTTAAGCTCTACGATTCCTATGGCGTACCCGTGGAGGTGATAGTTAAAGCCCTGTCAGAAAGAGGTATCAATATCGACGTCCCGAACGACTTCTACTCCAAGTTGGCCTCGCTCCACTCCAGCGCCCCCCAGGGTAGGCTCGGGGAGAAGGGCGGGAAAACCGTGCCGCATGAAGACGATCTTTCCCAATTAGCTCCAACTAGGCCGCTATATTACGAAGCAGCGTCGCCCGCTTTCTCCGGCCGGGTACTTCAGTACAGGAAGTACCCCGACGGGGAATTCTTGGTGCTAGATCAGACCGCTTTCTACCCGGAAGGCGGTGGTCAGCCCTCTGACGTCGGTGAGGTGAGTTGGGATGGGGGAAGGGCCTCGGTTCTGAGGGTTTATAAGACGAAAGGTGGTGTGATCGTGCACCAGGTTACTGTCCAAGGAGCGCCTCCTGCTAGCGGCGCGATTGTCCACGGAGAGATAGATTTGGGGCGCAGGCGTCAATTGGCTAGGGGGCACACGGCAACGCACTTAGTACTAGCGGCCGCCAGGAAGGTGCTGGGCGATCACGTGTGGCAGATGGGTGCTCAGAAGGACGTGGACTTGAACAGGCTAGACATACTTCACTATAAACCCATAACGGCTGGCGAGGCCGCCGAGATAGAGAGGTTGGCCAACTCTTGGGTCATGGATGACATAGAGGTCGAGGTTCTCAACTTAGAGAGGGACTTGGCGGAGGCGGCGTTTGGATATGGAATTTATCAAGGTGGAGTAGTTCCCGGCAAGACCCTGAGGGTAGTTAGGATACCGGGGGTTGATGTCGAGGCGTGCGGGGGTACACACGTTAGGCGCACCGGTGAAATAGGTCAGATAAAACTGGTTACCGTTTCAAGGATTCAAGAATCGGTTTTCCGGCTGGAATTCAGGGTCGGTTTCTCGGCGCTGGCCTACACGCAGCAGACTGAAAAGGAGCTGGCAGAGGTGGCAGCAGCCCTATCCGCTAACGTGGAAAATCTGAAGGAGAAGGTCGCAAGCACTTTATCGCGGTTGAAGGCCTTGGAGGGTGAGAGCTCAGCGTTGAAGAAGGAGTTGGCAGAGCTATACGTGCAAAGGGCGCCTGAAGTGGATAGCGCGTTGGGAAAGGGTAGGCTGGTGGTTACGCCGGAAGGCCTCGAACCCCGCGAAGTGGCCATATGGGGCACTCCATACGCCGACCTCGTGATCGTCCTCGGAAAGGGCGGTAAGAACGTGGCCATAGCAGCCAGGCGCGGTTCGGGCGTCGATCTCAGGGCGCTTAGCCCCAAGTTTCTTGCTGCGGGCGCAAAGGGGGGTGGCAGTGGGGAGATGCTGGAATTCGTCTTCGAAAAACCGATCACCGATGAGCTTTTACGCGAGCTCCTCAAGGCTCACCGATGGTGTTTTTAATGCCCATCCCAGATTATGAAATCAAGTGGTCCAAGCGGTACGAGGAGTCGGGCGTTTTCCAAGCAGATCCAGACCGCAGGGAGAAGTTTTTCGTGACTTTTCCGTTCCCTTATATGGATGGGCCCTTACACGTAGGACACGCTTACACCGTTGGGCGGCTTGATGCCATGGCAAGGTATAAGAGGGCAAAGGGTTACAATGTCCTCTTCCCTTGGGCATGGCACTGGACAGGGCAGCCCATAGCTGGCGAAGCGAAGCGCATATCTTCGGGTGATGAGTCCGCCATAGCCCCGCTCAGGGACGTGGCCAGGGTGCCCGTGGAGGAAATAAAGAAATTCGCTGACCCCGTTTACCTCGCCACTTACTTTACCAATGCTGGTAAACAAACGCTGAAGGTCTATGGGGTTTCCATAGATTGGAGGAGGGAGTTTTTCACCACTTCGAATAACCCGGGATTCAGCGCGTTTGTGACATGGCAATACGAGACGCTGAGGGAAAAGGGGTTCATAGAGAAGGGCACGCACCCCGTGGTTTGGTGCCCATTTGACCGCAGCCCCGTCGGTGACCACGATAGGCTTCAGGGAGAGGGGGTGTCGCCCGAGGAGATGACGGGCCTTAAGTTCCAGGTGGTGGGGGGTCAGTTGGACGGCTACTACATGGTGGCCGTGACGTTTAGGCCGGAAACCATATACGGCGTGACCAACCTCTGGGTTTCTCCGAACCTTCAGTATTCTGTAGTGTCTGTGGGAAGCGAAAATTGGATCGTCGGAGAGAAGGCGGTTCAAAAATTGGACGATCAGGGTTTTCACCCAGTTTTCCAGCGCGCGGTTAGCGGGAAAGACCTAGTGGGCCTCAAGGTGAGGGCACCGCTCACTGGGGCGGAAGTACCCGTTTTGGGTGCGGACTTCATCGATCCCGATTTTGGTACGGCGGTGGTCTTCAGCGTTCCCGCTCACGCCCCTTACGATTACTTGGCCTTGAGGGACTTGGGCATGCCGCTGGCCCCGATACCCGTGATATCGGTTCCAGGTCACGGAGACGTACCTGCAGAGGAGGTTTGCGAAAAAATGGGGCTGAAAGACCAGCGGGACCCGAGGGCCGAGAATGCGACCAAGGAACTTTACTCGCTGGAGCTGAGAAAGGGTGTAATGCGGGTTGGTCCTTACTCGGGTATGAGCGTCGAAAGGGCGAGGAAGGCCATATCAGAAGCGATGAAGGCTCAAGGAAGCGCGTTTGCGTTCTACGAGCTGCCCGAAAAGGTTGTCTGCCGTTGCGGCACCACGTGCGATGTGAAGATCCTTGAAGATCAGTGGTTCTTGAGGTATTCTGATGAAAGCCTCAAATCCTTGGCGCGCCAAGCCATTCAGAAGATGGCCTTTTATCCCCCTTCTGCCAGACAGGCCTTTCTTGACGTGCTGGATTGGGTTGGCGACAAGCCCTGCGCTAGAAGGAGCGGTCTGGGCACCCCGCTGCCTTGGGACAAGGAATGGTTGGTCGAAACCCTTAGCGACTCGACCATATACATGGCGTACTACGCGATATCTAAGTTCGTAAACGCGGGTCTGATCTCTCCTTCCTCGATGAAAAAAGCTTTCTTTGATTACGTCCTTTTGGGCAAGGGTGAAGCCCAAATAGTATCCGAGGAAACGGGCGTGTCAGTGGATTTGCTGAACAGGGTAAGGGCGGAGTTCGAATATTGGTATCCTGTAGACCTCAGAGCCTCCGGTAAGGATCTCATATCAAATCACTTGATTTTCTACGTGCTTCAGCACGTTGCCCTGTTTCCTCCGGACAAATGGCCTAGGGGTATAGCGGTGAACGGTTTCGTATCCATAGAGGGAAACAAGATGTCCAAGTCCAAGGGAAACTTCGTGACGTTGAGGGACGCGGTGGACAGGAGGGGGAGCGATGCGCTCAGGTTGGCGCTGATAAACTCCGCCGAGGGCATGGACGATCCGGACTTCAAATGGTCCGAACTGGACTCCATGGGAGATAAGATATCACAATTCTTGCAAGTAGTAAGCGAATCGTTTTCTGGCGAATTAGGGCAGTCCGACTCGACAGATGATTGGCTAATGGCAGACTTTAACGAGGTACTACGGGACGTGGAAGCCAGCATGGAACAGTATCGCACTCGTACTGCGCTGAATAGGGCTTTTTTCGAGTTCTGGATAGACCTGAAATGGTACACAAAGAGGAGGGTCGCCAAGGGATTGCAGCCCTTATCGCAGGGGTCTCTGGAGGTTTTGAAGAGGTGGATAAGGATCCTCGAACCTTTCATGCCTTATGCCGCCGAAGAGGCTTGGGAAAGGGCAGGGGGAAGCGGACTTCTGGCGTCCACTAAGTGGCCAGAGCCATTCACCGTTTTTGATGCTGAGTATCTGCTGGCTAAGGAGGAATACATAGGAAGAGTGCTACAGGAAGCCAAGGACGTCGTGGCGCTCTGGGATAAGCGGGGGAAGAGGCCAAGCGCGCTGGTTATTCACTGCTATGACCCATCGCTTTCGCTCGTGGGTTTGAAGGAAGGAAAGGTAGACCTATCGAGCGTCCCCGAGGAAGCTAGGCCCCTTTACAAGAGGATGGCTTCGCTGAGGTCAAGCCTGAGCGATTTGGAAAAAAAGTCGTTTGACAGACTTGCGGAGGAAGAAGAAGATATATTGAGAGATGCGACGGCGTTTCTGTCGCGGGAGCTGGGCATCGACGTCGTTATGGGCCCGAGGGGTAAGTTTACCGTTGGCGAGAAGGTTTACTGGCCGCTTCCGCTGAAGCCGCTTTTTGAAGCTAGGTGAGCGCCGCCTACGGTCCGGATTGGGCGTCGCGCATTGCAAGGATGCCCTGCGGTTTCCCCAGTATTTTGCATATCCAGGTGACTGATTGTATCATCACGTCTGGCCTGGCAGCTAATAGCGTTTGGATATCGGAAAGCCCGGTTAGCACTGCGGCGGAGATCATGCCGGCTTTGTGGGCAGCCTCCACATCTAGGTTCATATCGCCCACGTATATGATGTCACCGTCCACGCCCAGTTCATCTTGCAACTTCAGCAACATATCAGGGCTTGGCTTCTTGTTAACCACGTCATCCCCCGACACGCCGATTACCCCAAGTCTTTCGAAACCGTAGCGTTCTAGGAAATAGTCTAGGACCATGCGGGGCGCGTTTGTGGCGATACCCACCGTATAACCCATCTCGATCAAGGACTTCACGCATTCGTAGGCCCCGTCGAAAAGCTTTGCGTACTTGTTAATGTAGAAGTACCTGTAGCTATAATTCATCCACAGCAAGAAGTCCTCGCTCTTCGCTGGGTCGATCTCTCCCAATGCTTCCTCAAAGATCTCAGAGTAGCTTTTGCCCACTAGCTTAGCTACCGCGCTCGGCGGTGGCTTAGGAATGTCGTTTACGATGAAGAAGTCAGTTATCTGTCTGATGAATGCCTCGCGGGAGTCCAGCAGTGTCCCGTCCATATCGAATATGATCCCGTTTATGATCTTCTTGCTTCTCGTTAGGCCGGATAGCGGCAATGGGAAGAATTACCCTATCGTTCTAGATAAGTTTTCTGGTGCTTCGCTGAGCGCTCTTCGATGATCCGCCGTTTACAACGATATATAATATGTTATTTCCCCTTATCAATATGCGTCCAAAAGAAACCATGGCGTTCCCGTCGTCATCGATTTGAACAGAGTCGTCGAGAACGATATTCATCGTTGGGTCGTAGTTGTTCAATATGCCCCTGTACTCTTGCCCGTCCTTCAGCTTCACCGTTATCGGCGCGTTTAGCGCCTTTTTGAGGAGTTTCAAGGGTGTCTCGTAGGAATTGTTCTTGTTTTGCCCCTGTGACTGTGCTTGTCCCCTTTCGTCGTCTTCCTCCCTCATCCTTCTGGATATCAAGCATTACACCTTTTAGTTAACGAATGGGGAGTTTATAAACATATCAGCAAAGCAGCACCTACTCCAACGACCTCCCAACGGGACGGCGTTATCGGACGGTTACTCGGTGAACTACCCCGCCCTTACGGACGGGGCTTCCCGGTTCATCGATACGCTTACGCCTGGAATACCGCGGGTATTCCATCCCGCATCGCAGAGGCGTT
>JGI20128J18817_1000226_pt1 | contig 18423 bp, 19 predicted proteins | sample JossMetagenome_FD_18817 | JGI IMG/M metagenome (IMG submission 18817)
CTGGCAATGATTTTTATAGCACCGCTTGCAGGTTCTGCAACATCGACCGTTGGGCCTAAATATGTCCTGATTTATGGAAGTTTAGTATCCATGACAGGATTTTGGTTAATGATTAATTATAGAGCAACCCCTCTGCAACTAGTAATCGATTCTTTTATTACGGGCGTGGGCGTCGTATCGATAATGATACCCATGGTTAACATGATTGCCGTTTCTATGCCTCCCGAAAATGTAGCTGTTGGGCTTGGGTTCAATACAATGGTAAGATTTTTGGGATCTTCTGTAGGTCCAGTGCTTGCTGCCACCTTTATGACTGACTATAAGTACTATGTTGTTTATGGAACAACAGCTTCAGTTTTTAAAGAAATGTTCAGTGAAGCAGGGACTTTAGCTTTTAATTATATATTCCTAACTGGATTGATCTTTAGCTTCTTGACTTTGATCGTTTCTTTCTTTGCTGATAATTATAAAAGCAAAAACCTTTCTGTTTCAGTACCCGCTTGAAACGCAAAATTTAATCATGCCTTTTTTAATTTTATAGTAACATCTTAAATAAGTTAATCTATAAATATAGAGCTGTGCTGCCTGCTTCTAATAGCTGTGCTTGAGCTATCATTACTTCTTTTATTGGGAAAACTGGGCGAAGAAGGTTTTTCAGCTCTTGATCTTACCCCTTTTGTAGGAGCTATACTGATAGGACTCTTGATAGGACCGGGCATCTTTAAAGTTTTTTATCCTTCCCCTTACATATCTGATTTTATCAATCTTGGGATTGTTTTTATACTTTTTATGGCAGGTGTTGAAGAAACACGTGGAGGGAGTGAAATTAGAAGGCCTGCGCTAGCAGGAATAATAAATTTTATCACAGAGTACGTTATTTTATATACACTGCTCACCTATCTGGGCTTTGAGCCTCTGACGTCCTCGATTTTAGCCATAAGTCTGGGAATGGTAAGCGCAGGCCCTTTTTCCCGAACTATACAAGAAATATCGTTTAAAAATGATACAAGTCAGCACAGAAAACTTTTTGTTGAGGTTCTTTTTAACGAAATCTCGGCAGTCGTACTTTTTTCTTTTTTTGCCATCAACGCCTTCAAAAACACGCTGGCTTTGTTAGAGGGCATTGTTAAGCTTTCAGTAGTCATAACAATCATTTTACTTTTTGGAAAATTTATAATCGGAAAAGTGTTATTTTTTGTTGAAGCTAAATTTAGGACATGGGAAGCTCTTTTTGCTGTAGTGATATCGATTATTCTTTTGTTTGGTTTTATAGCGGATCTTGTAGGATTTAATTCGGCTATTGCAGCTTTTTTTCTGGGTGTGTTTGCTTCTGAATACATTCTAAATAACGCGTACCTCTTAGAAAAGCTCAAAGCTTTAACGTACGGGTTCTTTGAACCGATGTTTTTCGCAGGGCTTGGTCTTTATTTTGTAAGCATAAACGGTTATGTAATATTTTTAGGTCTTACTATCTTTGCAATTTCTATCACAGCAAAGATGCTCTCGAGCATTTTTACAAGCAAATTGGTTAACGTTAGCACAATCAAAAACTTTTTTGCAATAACGCATGAAGGGGGAGTTGACGGCGCAATACTCTTGACAGCACTACAACTGAGTTTAATAAGTCCAAAGTTTTACTCTGTAGCTTTGATGGCCGTCATGATAATGAGCGTGATAGCACCTTTAGGTTATAAAGGCAAAAGCCCCCTTTCTAGACCAAAGCCAGAACCATCAATTAAGTTTGTTACCTATGAGCTTTCAAAGAGCAACGCTGAGGATCTTTCTCATGTTCTTCCAACTGTTGCTGTTAGCGAAGACACGACTGTTGAAGAAGCTGTAAAAAAAGCAGACCAACTTAATACTAGGGTCCTGGTAGTTGTTAATAAAGAGGGAAAACCTATAGGCTATTCTACTGTTCATGACCTTTTCAAGATGGTTTCATTCGGACAGGGGGATGTTCGTATGCGGGATGTCTTTCTCCTGCCGGTTCCAAAAATTTACAAATCGGCTTCAGGTTCTGATGTGCTGGAAGTGTTTAAAATGAGCGATGCGCAGGTAGTTGCTGTAGTAAATGAACACGGGGAGCTTGTAGGAACAATACTGGAAAAAGAAGTTCTCAGATATATACTAAAAGGAGAAAAAAAGAGTTAAAAAGCCCGTTTAAAATTAAGTTAAGAAAGGTTAAATTACCCTTTTTGTTTAATTTTTACCATGAAGGTAATAGTTGTTGGTGGCGGAGCCGCTGGAATGAGCGCTGCTTCAAGAGTCAGGAAGCTTTTACCGCAATCTGAAGTTAAGGTTTTTGAAGAATCTTCCTACGTTTCTTATGCACCCTGTGGCCTCCCGTACTATGTAGAAAACCTCGTTGAAGATATAAACGATCTTGTGACGTACACACCAGAGTTTTTCAGAAAAGAAAGAAATATTGATGTTCATATAAACACCAGAGTTACGAAAGTTGACTTGAACGCCAAAGAAATAACACGAATTTCAGATGAAGGCGAAAAAACAGAAAGCTTTGATTATCTAATACTGGCTACAGGGGCTATTCCGTTCGTTCCTGACAAAAAATGGTTAGAGATAAATCACGTTTACGCTTTGCGTCATCTAGAAGATGGGGAAAGGCTAAGAAAAGATCTGCAGGGCCTTAAGAATATAGCAGTTATAGGAGGGGGATATGTAGGTGTTGAGATGGCAGAAGCGCTATCGAAAATAAATAAAAACGTAACCGTGTTTGAAATGAAGCGTTTAATGCCAAATCTTGATCCGGATTACAGCCAGTTTCTAAGGCAGGAAATGGAAAAAAAATCTGTAAAGGTTGTTGAAGGTTTCACAGTTAGAGCGCTTGAAAATACAGGGGAAAAGGTAAGAGTTGTTGGCGACTCAGAGCAGCCGATTTTTGACGCTGCTGTGCTCGGATTAGGTGTAAAACCAAACGTAGAGCTTGCTAGGTCGATCGGTCTGAAGATTGGCGAAACAGGGGCCATATGGGTTGATGAAAATATGCGTACTAGCAATCCTAGCGTTTATGCAGCAGGCGATAACGTTGAAGTGAACGATCTGGTAATAAAAGGAAGAAAAAGGTATGCACCATTTGCTCCGGAAGCTAACAAAGAGGGATACGTGGCTGGTTCTAACATAGGAAACCAAAATATAAAGTTTCCGGGAAGCGCAGGGAGCTCTATAACAAAATTTTATGATACTGAGATAGGTGTAGTTGGAATAAGCGAAGAAGATGCTAAGAAACATGGAATCGAAGTCTTCCCTGTTAAGATCAGGCATAACGCAAAAGCGAGTTATTATCCACCCCCTGAAGAAGTTTATATGAAAGTAATATTTGATAAAAAAAGAAGGGTGCCTTTAGGAGCTCAGGTTATAGGAAAGAACGTTTGGGGTCGCGTGGCTTATCTATCCCTGGCAATAGAAAACGAAATAACGGTTGATAACATGTTCTTTTCAGGCGTTCCATATGCTCCACCTTTCGCTCCTGTCTGGGATTCTCTGATCGTAGCTTCGAGGATATTTTATGAACGCGTATGAGCTAGCTGACATAAAGAAGCTTAGAAAAGCTTTGGGGCTTTCGCAGAGAGAACTGGCAAAGCTTTCTGGTTTAAGTCAATCGTATATAGCTAAGGTGGAGAAAGGTCATATAGATCCGAGTTACAGTAACGTCCAAAAAATATTCAAAGCGCTTGAAGACGTAAGATCTTTAAACGTAAAGGTAGCCGCTGAGATAATGACAAGAGATCTAAAGTATGTAAAACTTGGTTCAAGGGTCATAGATGCTATAAAGATAATGCAAGATAATTCAATAAGCCAAGTACCAGTCCTTACTGAAGATGGTAAGGTAGTTGGAATGATAAGCGAATCTAACCTTGTACAGCATATGCTTAAAGGCAAGGATATAAAAAAAATTCAGGAAAGCAAAGTTGATGAGTTTATGGATCCTCCATATCCAATAGTCGATGAATCGACCCCGATAAATTTGATTATGGCTATCTTGACCTTTTATAACGCTGTTCTTGTATCCCATCAGGGAAAAGTGATAGGTATAATAACCCGTTCTGACATACTTAAAGGATAAGATGATTATCAGTGCCAAAAAGATACCAAAATATGAACCCTCTATGGAATTTGTGGAAAGAAAAGGAAAGGGACACCCCGATACGATATGCGACGGAATAAGCGAAAATCTAAGCGTATCCCTGAGCAAATATTATCTCGAAAAAACCGGAAGAATACTGCATCATAACGTTGACAAAGCAATTCTGGTAGGGGGTCAGGCAAGAGCTTGGTTTGGCGGGGGAGAAGTCGTAGAACCAATATATCTTATGCTCGTAGGAAGGGCTATCGGAAGGCTTGACAAAGAAGATACGGTTCCTATCGGAAGACTAGCTATAACAGCAGCCAAATCTTACATAAAAGAAAACCTCAGGTACCTTGATCCTGAAACTCATATAATAGTGGATTACAGAATAAAACAGGGAAGCGCTGACCTTGTAAAGAACTTTGAAGCAGGTAACGATATTCCTCTTGCGAACGACACAAGCTTCGGCGTTGGATTTTACCCGATGACAGATTCTGAAAGGCTTGCGCTAGAAGTAGAAAAATTCATAAACTCAAAAGAAGGTAAAGAACTTTTCCCGCAAGTAGGTGAAGATATAAAAGTAATGGCACTAAGGCACGAAAACGAAATTAAGCTTACGATAGCTGCAGCAATGATATCAAGTCTGATAAAAAGTAAGGAAGATTATCTGGAAGTAAAGCGTCAGCTAACTATCAAGCTTCTTGAACTGTCTTCGCAAATAACAAAAATGAAGGTAGACCTTACAATAAACGGCGCAGATAAACCTGACAAAGATATATACTATCTGACTGTAACAGGCACAAGCGCAGAAAACGGCGACGATGGACAGGTTGGAAGAGGGAACAGAGCTAACGGGCTTATAACGCCTTTTAGGCCTATGTCGCTTGAAGCTACAGCAGGAAAAAACCCAATAAGCCATACCGGTAAACTCTATTCTGTTCTGGCAATGGATATAGCGAAAAAGTTGGTTGAAGAAAACAAACATATAACGAGCGCCAACGTTTATATGCTCAGCCAGATCGGATCTCCAATAACTGAACCGCAGTCGGTTTACGTTGAAGCAAGCGCAGACATTTCGGATGAAGCTGTAAGCAGCTATGCTGAAAGCGTTGTGAAAGATAGTTTGCAGGAAGCGCCTAAACTCTGGTTAAAAATACTGGAAGGAAACGTTTCACTCTATTAAAATGAAAATATATTTTGAATTACCCGAAATTTATTTATCAAATTTTGAAAGAGTAATAAACTATACTGTTACGTTAAAAAACCTGATAGATGGCATTTTTGTACCAGATCTGCCTCTGAAAAAACCAACTATAGATGCATGCGCTCTGATAGGCGTTCTGAAAGATAAAATAAACGAAAAAGAAATAATAATAACACAGTCTGTTGGCCATAGAAGTCTAGCTGCAAACAAGTCTCGTTTGCAGTGTATAAAAAAGATGGGCATAAATAGCGTTCTTTTGGTGCAGGGACCTTATGCTTTTACTAAAGTTAAAGATGTTTTAGATTACGCTTCTTCAAAGTTCAGGATAGGGGCAGTTTTTAATAAAAAAACACTGGAATCGCGAATAAAAGGCGGAGCTAAATTTTTTGTTACGCAGGTTTTTCCAGAAGTAAAGGATTTAGAAGCGGTTAAGAAAATTTCTGGTCTTGATTTGTTTTTGCTCATAGGGATCTCAAATAAAAAAGAGGATTATCTAAAGTTAAAGGAAAAGGGTTTTAATGTACCAGAAGAATTCCTAAAGTCCGATGAACCTCTAAAGTCTGTTGAAAGCTACTATGCTTCTGTAGCAGATCATATTGGCAAAAACCCAGATATATACGCTATACCTTTAACAAAAGAAATCGATTACTTGCATGTGTACGATTTTGTTAAAAGCATCAAAAATAAGTTTTAAAAATCAAAAATTTTTATTTAATTATGCCGATTAACGAAATCATCAATTTTATATAAAAAAATGCCATAATTTTTGAATAAATATTACATATTAACCTTTGATTTTTTATATATTTTTTATAATTGCTTTCGTTTTATAAAAATATTTTATTATAAAATTAATTTTTAATAATCATTTTATATTACAAAAATTTATAAAACGTAGTTTTAATATGTTAGTAATGGCGTCTTATTTAAGTGGAGCTCAAGCCTTAGTAAAGGCATTAGAAGAGGAAAAAGTAGAGGTAATATTTGGCATACCGGGAGGAGCTACGCTGCCTTTTTATGATGCTTTAAAGGACTCGAACATCAAACACGTTCTGGCGAGGCATGAGCAATCTGCCGCTCATATGGCTGACGGTTACGCAAGAGCGTCTGGCAAGGTGGGCGTTTGTACTGCAACTTCGGGGCCAGGTGCTACAAACTTGCTGACCGGTGTAGCCACAGCTTATCTTGATTCGTCTCCTGTGGTTGCTTTAACGGGTCAGGTCGCAAAAAGTTACATAGGTAAAGATGCATTTCAAGAAATAGATACGGTGGGCATCTACAGCCCCATTGTAAAATACGCGTTTCAGCCCCTTTCCGCTTCTGAAATACCGTTTGATATAAAAGCTGCTTTCTATATCTCCAGCACGGGGAGGCAGGGACCAGTGCTTGTAGACCTGCCAAAAGACGTTCAAACGGAAACAGCTGAAATCGAGTTTCCAGAAAAAATAGAAATTAAAGGTTATAGGCCGTACATAAAACCAGATCCAGAAGCATTGAGAGAAGCGGCAAAAATGATCATACAGGCCCAGAAACCGGTAATTCTGGTAGGTGGAGGAGCAGTAAAGTCAGAAGTTGGTCCCCTGGTATTAGAGCTTGCAGAAACGTTCATGATTCCCATTGCAAGCACATTGATGGGTAAAGGAGCTGTACCAGAAAACCATTTCCTGTCAGTCGGTCCCATTGGAATGCACGGCACATATCATGCAAACACACTTATAATGGAAAGCGACCTGATTATAGGAATAGGGGTTAGGTTTTCTGACAGAACTACGATGGATACTAGGGAATTTACAAAAGACAGAATGATACTACACTTTGACATAGATCCAACTGAAGCTAGAAAAAATCTTGTTAATGAATTTCCTGTGATAGGAGATTTGAAAGAATCGCTGAGCATTTTGGTTTCGGAGATAAAAAAGATGATGCCTTATATAAAAAGTTCTCCATGGCACAAAAGAGTTAAGGAACTCAAGGATTATTACGATGACAGAATCTTCGGAGAAAAAGTGATGAGCCCACTCATCATAAAGAAAATCAGAGAGATACTTGGTCCAGATGATATCGTGACTACAGAAGTAGGCCAGGCGCAGGCATGGGCTGAGCTGTTTTATAAGGCATTAAAGCCCAGAACTTTCATAACAAGCGGCGGTTTGGGCACCATGGGTTTCGGATTTCCAGCTGCAATAGGCGCTAAAGTTGCAAAATTTGATAAAACTGTAGTGGACATTGCAGGGGATGGAAGCTTCTTGATGACATCTAACAGCTTGGCCACTAGCGTTTCAGAAGGCATACCTGTAGTGGTGGTTATCCTGGATAACGCGACGCTAGGCATGATAGCTCAATGGCAAAGGATTGTATATAATAACAGATACATAGCATCATCTTTAGGAGAAACTCCTAATTTTCCAGCGCTCGCAAGAGCTTATGGCGCTGAAGGTGTCAGGGTAAACGGTCTTGAGGATTTTGTTAAGTACTTTAAAGAAGCCGTTAGAAGCGAAGTTACCTATGTTATAGACGTCCCCATATCGCCAGAAGAAAACGTTTTCCCATTTGTCCCGGCTGGAAAAAGTTTGAGGGAAATGATAGTATGAAAAAAGAAAGGGTGTTTTTTATAACCGTAGCAGATAAGCCAGGAGTGCTTTTTAAAATAACTAACGTATTCAGGCGCAGAAACTTTAACATAGAGAGCGTTACAGTTGGCAAAACGCTGGCAAAGGATGAATCTCAGATAATAATAACTATAAATGCTGACGACGAAGAAGCGGATAGCTTTGCGAGAATGGTAAAAAAACTAATAGATGTTTATGAAGTTGTTGAAGCACCAAAAGACTCATGCTATGTACAGGAGCTTTTGCTGGCCAAATTAGAAGGCGATCCAGATAGATTGCAAAATGTAGCTAAAAATTATGGTGCGCAGTTGATAAAAAATGGTTCATTGATATTAAAGTATGTCGGTGAGCCTGCGAATGTCGAAGAGCTTATAAATGATCTTTCCCAGTTCAAGATAATACATATATCGAGGACAGGAATAGCAGCTGTGGTGAAAGAAGATGGTAAAGATATATTACGATTCGGACGCTGATTTAAACAATATAAAGAATAAAACCGTAGCTATAATAGGTTACGGTAGCCAGGGAAGAGCTCACGCTTTAAATCTAAGAGATTCTGGTATAAATGTAGTTGTAGGAGTAAGAGAAAATGGCAGATCATGGGAAGCAGCAAAAGCAGATGGCTTTAACCCGAAAAGCATAGAAGAAGCTTCACTGGTTGGGGATCTTATCGCTGTGCTCATACCTGATACGGAGCACGGTGTAGTTTATGATAAATACATAAAGAACAGCTTAAAAGATGGCAAAACGTTGCTTTTTGCTCACGGTTACAGCATAAGGTTCGGACTTATCAAACCACCGAGTTATGTTGATGTCGTGATGGTAGCTCCAAAATCGCCAGGTCCAAAATTAAGAGAAGCATATTTGCAGAATTTTGGAGTACCATCTCTGATAGCTGTCCATCAGGATTATTCTGGCAAGGCAAAAGATACAGCTTTGGCATAGCAAAAGGCTTGGGATCAACCAAAGTCGGTGTACTTGAAACCACTTTTGCAGATGAAACAGAGGAAGACCTGTTCGGCGAACAGGCGGTATTGGTTGGCGGCCTTATGTATCTGATTAAGAACGGGTTTGATGTGCTAGTGGAAAACGGTTATCCTCCGGAGCTTGCATATTTTGAAGTATTGCACGAAATGAAGCTCATCGTAGACCTCGTCTATTCTTCAGGGCTTACTGGTATGTTAAAAGCAGTAAGTGATACTGCAAAGTACGGAGGTATAACGCGTGGAAACATAGTTATAGATGAAGGTGTTAAAAAAAGGATGGAAAAGCTTCTCGCTGAAATTAAGGACGGGAGCTTTGCCCAAGAGTGGACCGGAAATCCAGAGCAGAGCAAAAAGAAACTTGAAAAAATGATGAAAGAAATAGAAAACCTTGAGATTGAGAAAACAGGCAAAAAAATTAGAAAACTAGCAGGATTGGAAAAATGAGTAGGAGAGTATACGTTTTTGACACAACCCTTAGGGATGGAGAACAAACTCCAGGTGTTAGCCTGAGCATAGATGATAAATTTGAGATAGCAAAGGCTCTCGATGCCCTTGGGGTAGATATAATCGAGGCTGGCTTTCCGGCAGCTAGCGAAGGAGAATTTAATGCAGTAAGAAGAATTGCAAATGCGGGGCTAAAGGCCAAAGTAGCGGCTCTGGCAAGGTTAAACCCCAGTGATATAGAAACAGCTCTCTCTACTGGTATAAAAGGATTCACGTATTTATTGCAACGTCTGATATTCATCTTCAATATAAACTTAAAAAAAGCAGACAGGAGGTGCTTCAGATAATAAAGGAAAACATAAGCTATCTAAAAGATAAGGGTGTTGAGATAGAATATTCCGCTGAAGACGCAACAAGGACAGAAAAGGAGTTTTTGCTTCAGGCTTTCTCCAAAGCTGCAGAAAGTGGGGCTTCTGTCCTAGACATTGCAGATACAGTGGGCATAGCATCTCCCAGCTTGATAAAAGAATTGGTTACAGCTGTAAAAAAGGAGATCCCTGACAAAAGGGTAAGCGTACATGTGCACAACGATCTGGGACTTGCAACTGCAAACACGCTGGCCGCTATTGAGGCCGGTGCAGATCAATTTCATGGTACTGTCAACGGTATAGGAGAAAGGGCAGGTAACGTTAGCATAGAAGAAGTGGTAGTTGCCCTTAAGGTCCTTTATAATATTGAAACAGGTATAACCCTCGAGAGGATTTACGAAACATCCAAACTTATAGAAAAACTTACGGGAATAAGGATAGCAAAGAATAAGCCGATAGTTGGGGAAAATGCTTTTGGGCATGAAAGCGGCATTCACACTCATGGCATACTGAACAATCCAATGACTTATGAGCCGATAAGTCCTGAAATGGTTGGGAGAAAACGATGGTTTATGGCCGGAAAGCTTTCTGGAAGTCACGGCATAGCTGCACAGCTTAAAGAAATGGGCATCCAGGTTAACGACCAACAGTTACAGGAAATAGTTAAGAAAGTTAAAGCTCTAGGGGATGCAGGTAAACACGTAACAGACGCTGATCTTTACGCTATAGCAATGTCAATAACCGGAAGCTCACCTCAAAAATACCTGAGCCTTAAAGGAATAGTTTCGGTAACAGGTATGAATATTTCCCCTACGACGTCCATAAGAATAAGCTTCAAAGAAAAAGACTTTGAATCTTCCAGCACAGGTATAGGACCGGTTGACGCTTCACTTAAGGCAATTCAGAAAGCTCTTGAAGGGGTAATAAAAGTGAACCTGATAGAATACAGTATAGATGCTATAACGGGCGGTTCTGATTCTCTGGCGCAGGTAAGCGTAAAAGTTGAAGATGAAGAAGGTCATATTGCATCTTCTACCGCAACTGGTCCAGATATAGTCATGACGAGCGTAGAAGCAATGATAGACGGTATTAATAAGCTGCTATTGAAAAGGGTATAGTTACAGATGAAATACAGGATAGCTTGGATGAAAGGAGACGGTATAGGGCCTGAAATTTCTGATGCTGCAATCAGGGTGCTGACTCTTTTAGGAGATATTTTCGGTATAAATTGGGAAATAAATTTTTACGAAATGGGGGATGAGGCAAAAAAGAAACTCGGTACAGCTTTGCCCGAAGAAACGATTAAAGGAATAAAATCATCAGATCTGGCTATCAAGGGTCCAGTTGGTGAGACAGCATTCGAAAGCATAGTTACGTTGCGCCTTATTTTAGATCTTTATGCCAACATACGTCCAGCAAGGAGCTATAAAGGTGTTCCTTCAGTTAAGCCTTTAGACATTGTAATAGTCAGGGAAAATACAGAAGATCTTTACAAAGGAATAGAATTTAAAATAAACGATACAGCAGTTGCTTTGAAAATATTTTCAGAAAAGGGCACAAAAAGAATAGCAAGAATAGCTGCAATGTACGCCCTTAACAGAAAAAAGAAGGTAACCATAGTGCACAAGGCAAACGTAATGCGTATAACTGATGGCTTTTTTAGAGACATTTCAAGAAAAGAACTGGAAAAGTTTGGAATCCATGTTGATGAAAAATATGTCGATGCCATGAGCATGGCGCTCATAAGGAATCCTCAAGATTTTGACGTAATTTTAACCCCCAACGTTTACGGGGATATCCTCAGCGATGAGGCTGCTCAGATCGCAGGGGGCTTGGGTTTTGCTGGTTCGGCCAATATTGGAGACAATTTTAATCTTTTTGAACCGGTTCACGGTTCAGCGCCAGACATAGCAGGTAAAGGCATCGCGAATCCTTATTCCATGTTCAACGTTATTTTAATGGCATTGGAATATTTATACATGAAGAGAAATGATGTTAACGCACAGAAAGCGAGTGAGGCTCTTGGGAAATCAATAGAATCATGCATAAGCAAAGGGTTTTTAACGCCAGATGTAGGGGGTAAGTTTAAAACTGACGACATTACAAACTATATCGAACAAGAGCTGAAAGCTTATGCCAGATGACATAGAAACGATGAAGAACAGGCTAAAGGAGATTAACGGTGAGCTTGACAAGCTTATGCAGGAAGTAAAAGAACTTAAGGTACAAAGAGAACAGGTAACTTATGAATTATCTAAGATCAAGGTACCTAACATTAAAGTAAACGAAGAAGAGATAAAGAAGCTTGAAGGTCTTTTGAAAAAGCTTGATGATGAAGTTCAAACAAAAGTTCTCAAACCTGATGAAGAAAGAAGAATTTTTGAAAGAATCAAAGAAACAGAAAAAAGATTGAGCGGCTTAAGGTCCGTAAAAGATTCGCTTGATAAAAATCAGGAACTTAGAAACAGACTTAATGAAATAAAGAAAAGGTTAAGGGAACTCCATGAACTCATAGAGCCGCTTTTAAAGGAAAAAGAAAAGCTAAAGAACGAAATACAGAAGCAGATAATTCTGGAAAAGCTGAGAAAGTATAAGGAAAAAGAGAAAGAAAAAGGATACAACATAAACTTAAAGTTTGAAAAAATAAACAAAAACGAGGTAAAAGAAACAATAAAAAAGAAACTTGAAAAAGGAGAACCAGTTTCTCTAGAAGAGTTAAAGGTGCTTTATGATGAAAGACAGTAAGGTGCTTTCATTTGACCTTTGCGGAACTTTAAACGAATGTAACGTTTACAACAGCATGTGGTATGAAGTTATACCTGAAATGTATGCTAAGTTAGAAGGTATAAGCCTAGAGGAGGCAAAAAAGGCGTTAATAAAAGCTTATAATCAGCTCGGTCCCAACAAACTTGAATGGTATCTTCCAAGTTACTGGATAAATAAATTTGGATTGAATTATCAAGAGTTTCTCAAAAAATGCAAAAACATAAGGATTAACGTTCCTTCAAATTTGAACAAGCTAAAAGTAAAATACAGGCTTATTCTTTCCACTAACGTTTCAAAAGAAGTCCTTGAATTTTCTCTTTTGAACAGCGTTTTCGATCGTGTTTATTCCTCTGTTGACATGGGATACCCAAAAAAGGATGAAAGGTTCTGGAAAGAGGTAATCAAAACTGAAAACTTGCTACCACATGAACTAATACATTTTGGTGATGATTATGTTTATGACTACCTTATCCCTTCATCTCTTGGCGCAAGAAGCAAGCTTTCAAACACAAACAATTTAGGATTTAACGTTTTTTACATGCTTGGAATTAGGCTTTAGACTAATTTTTTTATAATCAAAGGCATATTTATAAAGCCAATCATTTTTGTTGTATATATGCGTCTGAATTCAGCCATACTGGGTTATGGTGCGTATGTTCCGAAGTACAGGATAAGCACAGAAGAAATAGCAAGGATTTGGGTCGGTGAAGGATCTGGTCCTAACAGAATGAAAGCGGTAGCTTCATACGACGAAGACGCGTTAACAATGGCTTACGAAGCAGCTTCAATAGCTCTAAAGATGGCAAACTATCCGGAGATAGAGGCTATTCTGGTTGGTTCTGAATCAAAGCCATATGCTGTAAAACCAATGGGTTCTGTTTTGAGCGATATTCTTGGCTTTAACAAGATACTTGGCGTTGACCTTGAGTTTGCATGTAAAGGTGGCACAGAAGCTGTTCAGATGATAAGTGGCATGATAACATCCGGGGTTATAAAACACGGTCTTGCGATAGGATCTGATACCGCACAAGGCAGACCATCTGATGATCTAGAATATACAGCAGCTAGCGGTGCAGGCGCGGTAGTGCTAGGTCAACCAAACGGTAAGGAAATAGCTAAAATAACACATTCAGTAACTTTCGTTACCGATACTCCGGACTTTTGGAGAAGGCCAAAAGAGCATTATCCGATGCATCTTGGAAGGTTCACGGGTGAACCGGCATATTTTACCCATATCATGTCAAGCGTGAAACTCTTGTTTGAAGAAACAGGGTATAAGCCGTCAGACTTTAATTATGCAATATTCCATCAGCCAAATCCAAAGTTTCCAGTAGAAGTAGGTAAAAGACTCGGGTTCAAAGATGAACAGCTAAAACCAGGATTGCTTAATGACGAGCTGGGTAATTCTTACTCAGCAAACACTCTGGTGGCTTTGAGCGTAGTGCTTGACGTTTCAAAACCTGGAGATAAGATTCTTTTATCAAGTTTTGGAAGCGGTGCTGGAAGCGACACTTTTGTAATAGAGGTTGTATCAAAAGCTGATGATGACGATTATATACCTTTACGCGAAAGGTTAAAGAATTACGTGGAAATTGATTACGCGACTTATTCAAAGTGGAGGAATAAAATAATAAGGTGAGTAAGATGTCAAAAGTATATATAAAATCTGTAGGTGTAGTACCTGTAGGAGAACACTGGAACAAATCGCTAACAGATCTTATGGTTGAGGCTTCGCTTAACGCCTTAAAAAATGCTGGAAACGTGAAGATAGACAGAATAATAGTGGGAAACATGATGTCAGGTTACTTGAACAATCAGGAACATCTGGGAGCGCTTTTAGCAAGCGCGCTGGGAATGAAGGGCACTGATGCGTTAAAAGTGGAAGCCGCATGCGGATCAGGAGGTATGGCTGTTCATGAAGGTTATGTTTCGATAAAATCAGGTGAATTTGAAAATGTACTTGTAGTTGGAGTCGAGAAGATGAAAGATACAGATACATCGGTTTTGACAAAGGCTTTGGCAATGGCGGAAAGTGCAGAGTTTACTCAAGTAGTTGGAGCGTCTTTTATATCCCTTAATGCTTTACTGATGAAGATGTACATGAACAGGTACAACGTTCAGGAAGAGTATTTGGACAACTTTCCGGTAATAGCACATAAAAATGCAGTCACTGCGCCGCATGCACAGTTCAGGAAAGCCTTTACTCTTGAAGACGTAAAACGGTCTCCTTATCTTGCTGAGCCCATAAGGCTTTTGAGCAGCGCCCCTTCGAGTGATGGAGCAGCAGCTGTTTTGCTGAGCTCGAAACCTTCAGATGTGGAGATACTCGCTTCAGAAGTTTCTACCAATGAGCTTATACTATTGCAGAGGGAAAATCCTCTTAGGTTTGAAGCCACAGAAAAGGCTTTCAAAAAGGCCATAGAAAAATCCAGTATAGATCCCGCCGAAGTGATTTTCTTGAAATTCATGACGCTTTCCCGATTGTAGCAGCATTAAGCCTGGAAGCTATGGGATATTCAGAAGAGGGCAAAGCCGGTTATGATGCGGCAAAAGGTAAATACAATTTTGAAGGAGACTTACCTATACTGACTTTTGGAGGGCTCAAGGCTAGGGGTCACCCGGTGGGCGGCACAGGGGCATACCAAGTTGCTGAAGCTTATATGCAGCTTTCGGGAACTGCAGGCAAAAATCAAGTACAGGGAGCAAAGGTTGGAGTTACACAAAACGTTGGTGGGGTAGATACAACTTCTATCGTTCATATCATGAGGAGGGTGAGCTAAGGTGATACCCATAGCTTATTGGAGAAACAGAAAACTTTACACAAGACTTATTGGTAGCAGATGCAAAAAATGCGGTGCCGAATACTATCCACCTGTAAAAGTTTGTAAAAAATGTGGATCAGTTGAAATAGAAGAAAAAGAAATGCCAAAGACCGGAACGATAGTTTCTTTTACAAAACTAACAGAACCTCCTGTAGACTTTAAAGATTATGCGCCAGTATACCTTGCCATGATAAGGCTGGATAACGGAATATTGGTTTTGGGTCAGCTGGCAGATGCAGAAAGCGAAGAAATAAAGATAGGAGCTAAAGTTATGGCTACGATCAGAAAATGGACAGAAGATGGACAAAGCGGGATAATTTATTACGGCTATAAATTTAAAATAATATAAATATAAAAAGTTTATTTGCACTTTCCGTTATTTTTGGCTTCAGACAATTCATCCAAGCTTATTATATACTCTGCATGGCTCCAGACAAGAGGGGATACAGAAATCGGCCCTCCATCGTATGGATTAATCTGTTCTGAAAGCACTCCTGATCTTTGGCTGTGATCCAAAACCCACTTTATAAGAGAAAGCGCTTTTTCACAGTCCCCAGTAGCTATGTAATATCTTGATGCCCAGAGCGTTGTTATTATCCATGGGTTACCAGGTATTTCTCTGTCATCCTTGATCCTTTGATACATATCACCTTCATATCTTGCGAGGCCACCTGTATTTTTAACCCACAACCGGTTCATTATTACGTCCATGTTGGCCTTTACCTTTGGGTCTGCTGGATCTTTCATTCCAAACAGAAAAAGGGCCATGTTTTGCGAGTCAACTGTAAAATCAGGCTTTCCGTTTATTATTGCCCTTGCATAGTATCCTTTTTCAGGAGAATAGAAATGCGTTTCATAAGCAGAAGCCATTTTATTTGCGACGCTAAGATATCTTTCAGAAACGTCATCTTCTTTAAAAACGTTTGCAAAGTTTGAAGCCGCTACAAGAGCTGCATATACTGTAGAAACTGTATAAGTATGGATACCAAACCTTTCTTCCCAGAGGTCATAGGATTCTTTTGGAAGCCCATCTTCGTTAACAAATGAAGCCATAAAGTCTGCAGCTTTTTTGATCAGCTTATCATACAATGGAAAGAAATATTCAACGTCTAGCGATTTAAGATAATACTGCCATAGCGACCAAATAACTAGTGCAGTTTCATCTTCCTGAATTGGTATTATAGGTTTGCCTCCTATTATCCTTGGTATCCAGCTGCTTGCCATGTTACCATCCGGCAAGTATTTGTGGTGGAAAAACCCGCTATCGGTAACAGTTGAAAGAGCGAATTCAAAGAACTTTCTGGCAGCGCTGAAATGATATGTTTTTGTTAAAGCATAAGTAGCTAAGGCTGCATCTCTGGGCCAGACATAATAATAACCATCTTTACTTTTTTTAAGAATATCGCTGTCTGAAGATGCCATAATAGCTCCTTTGTTGTTCATGTGAATTTTTATAATAAATTGTGATTTCCTGAATAACGAAAGCATATCCTGTGTAGCTTGAATGTTTCTCTTTTCGTTCCAAACTGTCCAGTAATTTTTTGTTCTTTTATACATATCGTTTAGAAAGTTAAAGGAAAGTTTTCTTCTGGTGGCCTGCAGAGAATTAAGGTCTTCCTGTGCTATTATAAAGTAATACATCACCTTTGTTTCTTCTGGCAATAAAAACATAGTATGTCCTATTACAGAATCTACAGATCCTATAGCTACTGCATTAAATGACAGTTTTCCATCTTCTGCGTCCTTCCAAGTTCCTTCATAACCGTCAAACCCCTTGATTCCAACAGCGTACTGATCAATGCTGTTTCCATACTGATCAAGAGTTGACACCAAAAATAACCTTTTATTTTTGTAATGAATTATAGAATTCAAATGCGGCTCATAAAAGGCGGTATCACCTATGTCGTTTCCGTATATATAAAAATCCTGATGGAAGAACAGTTTTATCTCCAGTGAAGCATTACCTTTGTTTGTTATGGTAATCTTTTTTGAATATACGTCATCATAAATATCCACGAAATCATTGTTTACTATTTCCAACGGGTTTATAGATAACTTAACATCAGTTACCATAGTATCATCCAAATAATCCATGTTAGTTATGATATCATGTGTTATCCACTTAAACTCACCATCAACAGCTAAACCAAACCTAAACGGATGTCCAACCGCATGATTTTCAGCCTGATCGTGAGCGTAGTAAAGATCTACTATTCTGTAGTCTTTATCAAAGCTTAACATGAGTCTATTGTTACCTATTGGTAGAAAACGAACCATATAACGGTTTATAGATTATATTGCTTTAAAACCGTTATTGTTGGTTAAGTTGTGCATGGGTAAAAATATTTTAACATCTATATAAGATTTTCATAAAAACAAATAAGCGTGCACCATAAAAAGCATTATCATGTTAAAATATAACGAATGGTTAATAACCAACAAAAAAGGCAGTTATGCTTCATCATCTTCAGTGTTTGCAAATCTCAGAACTTATCACGGGCTTTGTGTTAAAAGGGATCAGAATTATGAAGGAAAAGTTTTACTTTCTAAGCTTTACGAAGAATTCGAAATAGATGGAAAAAGCTACAGCATTGACACAAATTATTATTTAGATGCCATATATCCAGAAGGGTTTAAGCATTTGATAGATTTTAATCAGGATCAATTTCCATGGTTTGAATTTAACGTAGCTGGTTCTTTAATAACCAAATCGCTTGTCATGGACCCGGATAAAGACTGGCTTGTGATTAGATATGATTTTATAGGTCGGTTGCCCGATAAAATTTACCTGCATCCTCTTTTCGCTTTTAGAAGCTATCATTTAGCCTTGAGGAAGAGGGAAATGAACGTGGAAACGCTTCAATCAGAAAACGGATACAGCTTTAGGACAGGGGATGATTTTGTTAATATTTATGTCAAAGGTAATTTTATAAAAGATAGCACTTGGTTCTATAATTTTCTTTATCCAATAGATAGGGAAAGAGGCTCAAATTGTGTTGAGGATCTTTATCACGAAGGATACTTTGTTATAAATCCCAAAGAAAATTTTCTAGAAATAAAAATATCGTGCGAAGAAGCAGAGCCTCTAAGTTTTGAAGCTATAAAAAGAAGGATGTTATCGAACAAATCTTCTTTCA